>JACKZZ010010492.1_pt1 | contig 28987 bp, 21 predicted proteins | sample 8027871 | NCBI WGS metagenome assembly JACKZZ01 (sample SAMN15724774, study PRJNA655200) | protist metagenome | isolation source: fluorescence activated cell sorting (FACS) single amplified genomes of... | place: USA: West Boothbay Harbor, Gulf of Maine | collected 2000-07-19
TTTACACTACATTCCGAAAGTCAAGCACATGTTGTTCGTGTTGTGGAACAAGGCTCATTATTAGAATTACGAAAATATCGCCAACAAAAAGCTAAAGCTTTGTTAAAGGAAACAGTGGATGTAAAAAAGAAACAAAGTGATGATAGAAAAAACATTTTAGCATTGCGCAAGAACAAAATACGCGAAGAGGCAAATAGAATCTTAAGGATGAGAAGATGCTTGAGAGAATATGCGGGTCGAAAGAAACATGAACGTACGTATGCGCATTAGTATAGTAATATACTATCTACAAATATAAACATATTCGCCCAATTAATTACTAACCATTACATATTGTAATATGCAGGATTAAAAGCAGAAACAGAAGCAGAAGCAGCTTCTAAATCAACTCAGGTAACGTCAAATCCTAGCACAGATAAAGTACAAGATGGTAATTTAGATCATGTAGCATTCGGTAGAGTACCAATTCGTCAAGCATCATCAAACTTACATGATGAATCAAATACCAATAAAAGAACATCAGAAGTAGGAAAACCACGGATAGAGAATCCTGACGAGCATGATAGCAATAGTACTACCACTTCCACCATCACCAGTAGCAGTCACCGCAACGCGAACAATGTCACTAAAGTCATACCAATAAATATTGAGGACTCGCATGATAACGAAACAAAAAATAACGATTGTTATTTATCCATCTTACATGGCTGCTTACACGCCGAGGATGATTCCACGGAAGAAGAGAAAAAAACTCAATTATCGTCTTCCGATTGTTAAAAATATTTTTAATATATATCTCTGTAAACAATATATAATCGTAGTTCGTAATATATCTAGATAAAATACATCTAGAGAGGGTAAATTTACTGCCTTGGAGTGTGAATTAATGTTCATATTGAAGGTGACTCAGAGGAAGACAAAATGTCTAACTTTTGAGTCTGGGTTCTGCTTGATTATTGTTTCTTCTCCGTTTGTTCGATTTCATTCGGGTTGCAATGTTGTCTACATCCAGCCTGATATATAATATATAACACCTTTGTATTTTTTTGTACGCACATTAAAATAATTAATATATTTTTATTTTTTTTTGTACTTCGTACGAGATACCTTTTATTAAATTATTATATTATGAAAACAAATTCAAAATACGCGCAATGAATATTTTATAATTATTTACTCTCCTCCCTTCTGAGATATAATTGCATTTTTTTTATCAACAGAAGGTGTTGAAGGCATCGATGTACCTCCCTCTCGGTACTTCCTTCTTGAGGCTATACTGTGACACTCTCCACTCACAGTCAAATCAATCCCAGGAACTCATTTATTGTATTCTATTGAGGAGTTAGGTGGCCATATTTTTCTCGTAAAGAGTATTCTATTGAGGATTCAGGAGTATAAGGTGGCCATATTTTTCTCGTAAAGTATGTTATTTTTCCAAGTACAACTTGAATCTCCTAATTACATACTGTGTCAGCTAATCGCTTAGTCTACCATTTTATACACCTATTAGTAGGGAATTAGACGCAAAATAGAGGAGAGAGTTGATGAAAGAAGTATAATATATATTAAGAGAGTAGTGTTAAAAAGGGGGAACTATATATATGCATATACATGATACATGTACATCATATACGTGTGCCAAACAACCGTAGCATCCAGTGAACAGGGATTGTACATTTCAGTACACAGTTTGCTGCCACGTTTTGTTTCACCATGCATATGCCATACAACACCAACTTTATTATGTTGCATGCCGTGAGCCTGGTCTGCGTGTTGTTAATACTTGTTGTTGTCATATCGGCGGAACCGCAGAAACCTGAACCTGCACATATAAAATTGTCAGCTGGTGTTATTAGTAAAGTGAATGATCCAATTGCATATGCCAAAGCGCACCCAAATGATCAACAGCACGCATTACTTTCAAATACAAATCATTTATATAAATCTAATAAATTTCGTTATTATTTAAATAAAGTAAACAATGATCGATGTGGTAACAACGGCTGCTGCTGTTGTTTAACAGAACATTCTAGAACGGACGGTGACAAGTATATGAAAGATGGTAATGGAAAACCAATAAATGATTGCCAAAATCAACGCCCTGCAATTGTACAGATGAAAAGCGGATATGCAGTGGTTTTTTGTAAGTAACAGATACACGACGACCCCTTCGTGTGTACAAAGCAAATATGTGTTTGTTCAACATGCGTAATACTCACATTTCTTTCTTGAACGATACTAACATCTCTATAAAATTAAAATATCAATAATATATAAAACGCTACAGGCGAAACGGATTGTATTGATACTATCAATGGGAATTTATTGCATGGTGAAGGCGACTTTATTAGTGATGGAAATATTTGCATGAACATGTGTGATAGGAAAAACAATAATGGTGACAGTGCAAATGATTTAAACAGTTAGAAAAAACCGTAGAGTGAGGAAGGGTCCTGTTTGTTGTGTGTTGGGTATATAAATTAACTTTATATTAATATTTATGCGCCTATTTCAACTTTTTATATCAGAGTATGTAAAATATATTTACGTAAAAAACAATTACTCTCTTAAAATATGCAATTTTTTTTATGTGCGTATTTCAATTTTTTAAATATGTATGCATATATGTAAAAAACAATTACTCGTAAAATACACACATTTTTAAAAAATGAATATCATAAAATTAGAGTTTATACCAGTGTGCATCTTGGGTATTGTATTTTTTTTTTTAAATCAGTTGTTAAAAATAATAATAGCTTAACTTGCGTTTGATCCCATTTGTAGTATATACGAGACTTACATACTTGGGGTTGTATGTTTTGCGCTGGCAGTACTACCGCCGACGTCCATTTCCATTGTCAGCATATCATTATCACCAGCATTACCATGATCGCGTATATAATAAGCATCTTCCAATAAATCTTTGATGCATAAACATTTGTTGTAGATGTCACCAAACTCATTAAACAACTTGTATTTGTTAGTATTACCTTTGTCATTATGATCTTCGCCATTATCAACAAGTTTCGTAGTGGACTTTATGCGAGTTTTTATTTTTCCTTTTGGCATGTAAATAACATTTGCATTCTCACTGTAATTGATGTTATGCTGATCATATATTCTTTCTTTCATGGCAATCTGTTTTGCCTGGCACCCCTTGTATAAATTTGTAACATTGTAAATTATTTCATCAACAAAAATACTATTTATATCATTATAGACGTTTGGCAACTTATATATGTTGAAATACAAATGGTACACGGGATTGGAATGTTTTCCTGCACTTGGTAATAGCAACCGTTTGTATATATTATGCAATGCGTTATGTGTTTCACCAAATAAATGTATCAAAAATTGTTCCAGTATTTGTAATCTTTGTACATATAAATACATGCGTGTTAGTATGCGTGTTTGGTACATATATATAAACAATCAGATACAATGAAAAAAAAAGGAGTTATCAAACGTACCGCTCATACGTTAGTAAAATAGTTTCAATATCTTCGTCACCTGCAAATTCCATCCTTAACTGGCGATGGTAATTCAGATAATCTGTAGCAATTTGACCCTGCAATACAATGATTTGTTGTTAGTCATGTTTTTTAATTGAAGAAAACAACGGTAGGCAAAAAGTAAAGAACGTACTGTACCAGTTTTTAATATTCCCTGCATTGTTTTTTTATATAAATTTAATGGAAGTGTGGGTAGCACACTTGCTAATGGACTTTTCGTATCCATGTTTTCCATTGCGTTAATTGCATTTTGTTTGTTTGTATCTACCGAATCCATAAACGCGTCAACCACGGGTTGTAGTAATGGCAGTGTTACGTTTAATCGTTCATTATATATGTAATCAACTTGTTCAATTATATATTTCGTTGAAAACAATTTGCCATTATCTGCCGACATTAACTCAATACCAAATGAGTTGTAACCAGGTAAAAATACTTTAACAACAAATGGTCGGTTGATAGAATAGGTCGTCGCCATTTTCTTACGCAATTCCGTGCCAATATTAACAGTTGCTACAATAATTTTTCGTTCCGGTAGATTTTCGTTGTAATGCGCTGCCAGCTTGGATTGGAATTCATTTTTTAGATATTCTTTGTAATAATGTTGTATTTTAGGATGATAAAACGCAACAATACAAAGGTTGGATTTGATATAATTGGTTAATTTATAATTTGAAATATCATTGTAAAATATTGTCGAAATTTTATTGCTACCTTTTTCCAACGCCGCTGATGCCAAACCAATAGCTGCGACAGAAATGAAACATAGCATACATGCCAACCGATGAAATCGCAATGAACATAACTTCCTACTACTATACATCGCCCTTTTTTCAAAACTAATATATTGTATATTTTTTTCAAAACTATTTAAAAAATGAACAGAGAACAGAGAAAAAGAGTTTTCGAAAGACGTTTGTTATCGACGTACAATAGAAAATTATATTCGAGGCAGATTGATTTGGTAGCAATTGTTTTTTGTTTTATTTTGTTTGTTGCAATGATGAAGTTGAAACGCTGGAACATTTCAGCAGATGTGTCAGGTGTCAGGAGTGTCAGGAGTGTACATGTATATTAAAGGCAATGCCGTAAATTTGAATTGTTGATAGGTATCATGTAAAGTATAACGCTACAGCTAATACGTAGTTGATTGAATTGGTTGTTTTATATGTTGTTTTTTTTATTCTGAATAATAATAATAATAATAATAATAATAATTAGTAATAATAAAGTGTATTATAATAATAAGTAGTATAATAAAATAATAAAAAAGAAGTTTACGTAATAAATCCAGGAGAGTTTTGGTGTCTGGAGGGAAGTATCTATTAGACGTGAGAGTAAAACTTGTACCAGAATATATTGTGTAACTTATCTCATAATAAAAGAATGAACACGTTTATATATTTTAATATAATACACCATGTACGTATAAAAAATAATAAAATAATTATTACCAAAAAACTTTAATTTTTTTATAAATATTTTTTGTTAAAATTAAATTCGCGATTCAAAGAACTGTGCACGGTATTGATTTCGTTACACCGTGCTCCGTAACGATATTCATCAAATTGACTTCAAATGATATAGACAAAAAAATATAAGCTGTTGAGAAGCAAGTCAGAAGAAATTATATATTTCAATAGATTTAATCCGTTAAATGCTAATCGATGAGAAGTGTTCTCATGTTATATATTTTGTTGCGTTGCATTGTCAAATATAGATGTATACATTACTTTAATAATCAGTTGTGTTTCTTTTCTTTTCTTTTTTTAAATTATTTATGCGTGCGCGTGTTTGCATTTTCATATGTACATTTTTCATAAAAAAATTGGTTGCAATTTCAATACGTAATGTAAATAACGAAAATAACATACTGAATGTTTAAAAATGTTTTGTGTAAGTTGTCTTTTGTTACAAGTTCAAGGCTTTACAAAACATTGCAATTTGAGATTTTATTACCTTTTAAATTAGTAAATAAAAAGTCATCCAAATTGGTCATCGTAAACATCTTTCCTTTACTTTGTGTGTGAGAGAGTGAGAACAGCACAAACTATACGTGTGTTTTTGTTTGTTTCTCTCCCTCTATCTTTTTTATTTATTTCGTATTCAAATCTTGCATCATGTTTCTATGAGTATTTTGTTGTTTTTTCTTCGTATCATGACAAAGCCCTTCGTCTCTTAATACCAAAGTGCATCCAAATCAGATTCGCATTCGTCATCTTCGCTAGACGTATGGAATATGGAACCTTGGCTACTTTCCGAAGTTTCAGAGCTGTAATCAATGGTTATATCCATATCGTTTGTTGAACGCTTTAGTGAATTGATATTGTTAAATGTAGTCGTAAAATAATCATCCACGTCAAATTCATTTAATGCTGTAAAACTACTGGCATGTTTTAACTCGCCAGGTCCAAGATCAAATAAATCTAGTTCATCAACCATATCATTTTCATCTTTGTTTCCATTCCATGCACTCATTTCAACTTTTGACAACGACGTGCCACGCTCAATACCAAGGCAATCCGCAATCATTGCATCGTATGGAAAGGATACCAATCCATCATGGCCGATTGCTTCAATTTTTGCTATTTTACAACCGCCAAACTTTGATGCCTTTATTGGCCCATCCATCATTGCTTTACGTTTTTTTAAAACAGATGTTGTTGCAGATTTTTTGATACTACAAGATTTTCTTCCATTCTTTTTTGCAGTCACCTTTTTCTTTTTCGCAGTTTTTTGAGAGCCATTCGCTTTATTGTAAAGCTTTTCCGCAGATGCTTTTTGCCTTGCGTGAAACAATGCGACAGCGCCATTTGGTATTTTGCCTTCTTTTGCATAATTGTCCAATTGCTTCGATGAAAACAAACTAAACGTTGGTGAGTCATAGACGTCAACACATTTCATTTTGTCGGACGCTGCATCATCTCCTTGAAATAAATACACACGCAAACAATGTTGTTTGTTTGTCGAATGTTTATTACTTCTCCATGAATAATGCCAGCACGTTGGCAAAAAGTCACAAGTAAAAGAACTAGACGTAGCATCCACGGTTTCTTGTACTTTGTTGCCGTTAATAAAGCGACGTAAGGGGTCTTTCTTTACCCGTACATTGTCGCTTAAATACTCTTTTGGTACCACAGTCCCAACTTGGATTGGTAATGCCGTGTTGTCAGTATTAGTACTGTCGCTAGTACTTCTTGCAGCAACATTTGCGTTTTTCTTCTTCTGTTTACTGGCATTGTTACCATTGTCGACCTGAACGAATTCAGCAACTGCAACAGTTGTCTTGCACGTATTTGTAGATACAGCTAGTTTAACAGCTTGTCCACAAAAACCAGCACACTTATGCCCATCATGTGAACACGCTGGGAAACAACGTATGTTTTTTTGCCCACCACGACGATTGTTTCGTAAGTACGATGGTTTAAAATCATTTATGAATGCTTTAGTGATATTCATTGTAGTTTGTTTTGTTTTGTTTCGTTTCGTTTTGTTTTGTTTTGTTTTTTTTGTTTTCGGAAAGTCACAGTTTTATAATAAACACAGGGTAATAGGTTCGTAATTATTTTGTAGTTGATATGTTCTTACAATCAAGTTTACAAATGTATAAATGATATATGATTCTAATATTCTAGAGATAATATATCGTGTTGAAACCTACAGTGTGTTTGTTTGTTTTGTTTGTGACCAAATATCCGTCGTTTATAATAACAATATAATAATGACGAACAAGGTTTTTTTGTACGTTGGTAAATCCTTCTTACAAATGTTGTGTTTCTTTCGATGTGTATATATATATGTGTGTATATATGTATATACAATACGCGAGGTACGAAATTTATAAACGAAGGTAAAAACTACCAATGTAGTGCAATTGAAATATAATTTTAAGTTGTCGTGGTGCTTTTGTTTGTGTTAAAGTTTCTGCCTCGCACGTTAGTGCCATGCACGTTTCCGTTGAAAGGGTGTAAAAAGAAGATGTCGCATGTTCCATTATGTACAATGTTATTTGTAGAACCGTTCCATCAACAAAATGTTGAAGCTCTTGTATTTTCCCATAGTGAGTGGTTATAATGTACAACTTTGCAACGCGACTAAGCTCTTGTATTTTCCCATAGTGCGTGGTTATAATGTACAACTTTGCAACGCGACTAAAATTCAATAGTGAGTGGTTATAATGTACAACTTTGCAACGCGACTAAAATTCACTAAAATTCAATAGTGAGTCATTGTAATGTACAACTTTGCAACGCGACTAAAAAATTTTTTGACCTCTGTGTTGAAACTTTTGAGTATGTGCGTGTATAATTGGCAATAGAAGTATTTTGTGATTTCCATTTATATAAAAGTATAATTGTATTATTTTAAACAAATGTTTTATTATTGCCACTGAAATACGACCAGGCCGCAACTGTAGTGCCGCTAATTTTGTGAGTATCTGTAATTAATATTGGCAATAAACAAAACGTTTTTGTAAGGTTAAATAAAGATACCATTGTTTTGTTATGAAACGTAATTAATAGTCAAACCATTGAATATTTTCAACATGCTTTGAATAATAACTTTGTTTATAATGCAAAAAGTATGCCACCTTTTGCATTATTTGAAACGTTTTTATTTTGCCATTAATATATGGAGGGTATGTGATTTTGGGAGTTGGAAGTTTTTGAATGGTCTTGAAATGTCGCGGAACCGTCCTCAATAGTATTGCCATGGTAAAAGCATCGCAGAAAGGTAGGAGAGGTGTGTGCATGCTATTTACTCGATTCTTTGTTGGTAATTGTATAGTGCTGTGTAAATGGTAGACTGTTGATAGTTGATGGTGTTGTATGTAATGCTGTTTTCCACACTCGATACAGGCATGAAACAAGACAACTGATAATAATAAATAATAAATAATAAAAATTTATATATATATACATAATACATAAAACATAACTAACAATAATATAATAATGTAAGGATCTACAAGAAAACTTAGCTTTACCCTCTTCTCTCTCTCTGCGCCCTCCATGTACCAGCCTACAATAACGGAGTCAATTGAAGAAAATTGATCAAGTGTTTCGATACGTTAGAAAATAGGAAGTAACAAGATGGTGGTACATCTATGGTAGCAACCTTCGATTGGTGAACAATAGGTATTGTACGAGAAGGCGGTGAATACATTTTGTACGCGTATAATAGCCCTCTCGGAGTTTTATCGCGTTGCAACTGCTGCACCATGTACCATATCCATTAACACGGGCATGATCGCACTAACACTGTCTTCTAATTTTGCTTTTAAATATTCTTCTGCACTTGCCTCGTCTTCAACACTCAGATCCAAACGTAACTTTTCTTTCACTTGCTCAATCACTGCATTTGCATTTTGTGTGACGCAAAAATCTTTAATACCAGAATTTTTTAATAGATTCAACAATGACAATATCAATGGTGCTTTGTAGCGCAATATATTGTACCCTTGGCAACAATAGCGTTGAAATGCAGCAAACCCTACACTATCTTTACCACCCATGCACTGGACCATTTCCTTTGTTAAACGCATAGGAGCTGGCATTGGTTTTGGATCTTTGCCAAAGATAAAGCCAAAATCAATATGCAACAAATGGCCAGTAGGTTTCAACATTAAATTTTCTAAATGACGGTCACCAATACCTAGTACGTACGTTATAACACAGTACCCAGCACTACTACGAATAAATGTTTCCATGACTTCAGATTCAATACCAAATTCAGCATTTGGATCGGGGCTGTGCTTTCTAAAATAGGACCGTATCTGCATGTGCATTAGAAAATATTAAATTAAAGTGTTAGTTAGGCCCATACGTATCTGTGCCAAGCGACTTTATACTTACATCTTGGTTGTAATCTTTTAATACATCTGTCAATGTACTTGTATGTTCAATAAACTCAACTAAACCATCGTCTGGGCCAGTTGCCAATACACGGTACGGCGTCAAACGCAAATCTAAGTTAACGCTTTTCCATATACGATCTATCAACGTAATCATTTGTACTACCAATTGATCCTGCCTTAAATCTTCCGATTTGTACATGACGCGTGATAAAACCCGTTTTGAAAAAAACATATCTACTTTTGATTTTGTATTAGACATTAACTCCGTTACAGACAATGAAGGAGAGGAACCGCGTGCCTGCTCCCGCAACCGTTTCATATTTCGTGTTATTGCCTCTTCATCGTCGTCATCGTTGCCGTCATCAAACCGACGAGACACATGTGGGTGATCCTCCTCGTCGTCATCATCAGCATTATCAAGAACATCAGCGGTTACACGTTTTACACCTGGCAAATCATGTAAATCAACCTTTTTCTGTGTTGTTGTTGCACTGGTATCATTGTCGTCGTTTCTTGGACTACTCATCAGATCGCTTGCATTTCTACTCAATGGGGAAAACAACAAGGACATTGATGTGCGCCTTGATGTATTTTTATGAAATGTACCTATTGACACAATGTGTTACGTTTGCACTGTTAGTTTAGTTTTTAACTTTATTTAATTGGTATTAGTTGTAATATATAGAAATAGACTAGATACACGTGTAAAGTATACATACGCTGCCGTCTTAACCGTCGTTCTTTGCCAGTGGACGATGCCTCCACCTTTTTGGTGCTATCCTCTGTCACTTTCTGTTCCACTTCAAATGTATACACAACTGGGTAAATTTTGCTTTTAAACATTAACGTTTTGTCTGGAACAATTTTTGCAAACATCAACCTTGTATCAAGTGGGGAAATAACTGGTGGGTCAAACAATAACATATCAGCGAATTTACCACCTGCATGTAAACTTTTCTTTAATTTTAATAACATTGCATCGCGACTGCTTCTCCCAAATCCTGTATGTGTAGTTGCATCGTGCTTCGCATCTGCTACAAGCTTTAACCACATAGACTGACGTTCCAGGTCTGCTAACCTCTCCCTTCCATACTCCGTTTCCTTCAATGTTTGTAAAAATACATTGTACACAACTGTAAATTTCTTATCGTTTTGGTTTTCCTTTTCAACTCGTAAGTACCAATAAAAAGAACTTGCCAATGCAAATGAATTTACTGCACGATCAATTAAAAATACAGAGAGTAACGATTCGTTTTTTAATTTATTTGCCTCCTCCACCGATGGGTTTTTCTCTTGCACCGCCGCGGTCTGGTTCCCGTCGCCGGTTGTATTTTCCATTACTATTGCATCGGGTGTTACGATGTTATTGGTTTGATTATCATCGTTATTTTTATTCTCCGTGTATGCTGGGTTTGGCTCATAACGCATTGCTTGCACTAATTGAAGCATAAATAAGTCGATTTCCTCATCGCTTGCATCGTCTAATATGCTAATAGCATGTCGTCGAACCATGTAATTGTTTTCAAAGTGTTGACCAAGTAACAACAATGCATCGGCAACATCAATACGCTTCCACCTTGGCAATAAATCCTTTGCAGCATTTACTTCATGCTCATTTCCAAAGTCAATGGTCAATAAAAATTTTGTCAATGCCCGCTTTTCTTCCACCAAACCATGTCTAAATTTCCACAATATTTCTCTATCCAATGCATTAATATTGTTTTTATGGCTTTTAAAAATGTTTTCCAACCGCTCACGTTCTTGTCTATTTGGTTTTAAGTTCATCTCTCCCGTGACATATCCTTTCTGCAATATACCGCGTGCAAGCCTACGGTATTTAACTTCTGCTGGATTTGGTGTTTTGCTATGTAAATCCGGATCTACGATTAAATTTAATGAATCTTTCCAGTACGATTCATTCACTTTTTCAGGGCTAACAGCATTTACTGTGTTTTTGCGCGATCTTCGCGCTCTGGCCTGGCGCTTCGCCATGCCGTTTGCACTTGTGTTACCGTCACTACCGCCATTTGCAACATCCCGTTCCAATTGTTGACTTTGCCTACGCAATGACATACTTTCCACTTGCTGCTTAATTAACCACTGGTGGTCTTTACTATTGTTACTGAAATATTGCATTTCTTCATAAATAACTGGGACATCAAAATATGGCAACCCGATGTATAAGTATGTATTGTCGTTGGTGCCACTTGGTGTAGATTTCGTTTCTGGTGAAACGTTATCAGGATGAAATGTGGGCAAAACAGTATGTTCAATATAATTTAATGTTATATCATCCAGCCATTTTAAACGTTCTACTTTTCCTCTACGGTATGCTTCTAATGCTTTTGTAATATGATGATAATATGCACCGTTTGATTTACTTTTAATATGGTTAATGCCGTAACCATTCGTTTCACCATTCGTAGTGCTTTTGACACCAGCATCAGCACTTACATTGGAATATAAATGTAATTTTTGATTTCCCTCTTTTAATAAGCCTGTATAATCAAACAATTGTATCGTCGTGCCTGTGTAAGGATGTGTGTGTGTGTGTGTGTGTGTGTGTCCATGTTAGTAGTTGTTACACCAATAAGCATGTTGTTGAGTTTTTACTATTTGCGTACATACCACCGTAAGAGACCCCCTCTAAATTGTACAACGTAAATGCTACAGTACTCGTTGGGGTTAATTCACTGTATTTGATAGGTAATGTGATCCATTTTTCCCATTCCCATGTAACTAGTCTATTATTACTATCAGTTGATATACTCTTGTTATCTTTATTAAAATATTTTGGTGATACTAAATCTGTTATAATATCTTCAATGTTTGAGATTGGCAATGAATCAGAGCAATATTGGATTGATACATACATACGATCATGTATCATATTTATAGTCTCCGTGTGTTTTATATGTTCATTATAAGTATTGTATTTTGTAAAACTACTTGTATATGAACAGTCATCAGTGATCATTCCTCGAATTTTAATTTTCACGTATTGTCCTAAATCATGATTAACTATATAATTGAATGCTACAGCTCGTTCTTCATCATTTGGAAATGGAGGTACCTGTGAGTGCGTGTGCGTGTGTGTGGTATCAATATTACGTATGTGCAAATCCAAATAATTCCATGTTAGTGTGTGTGAGAAATATAGATAATATACAAAAATAGTTTGCACTTACATCAAAATTTAACATTCCATTAATCCTTTCATTATTTACATAATTATACAATGGTCTCGAGCTAGATTGTATTGTTTTCAATACGTTCACATTGTTCTTTTTGATAGCATTTTGAGGGGAGACATTGCTTGTATTTATGTTGCTGTTGTTCGTATTATTACTGCTGCTGCTGTTGTTCTTGCTAATATTCTTCTTGTTGTTATTATTATTGCTACTACTATCATTTTGAAGCATTGGGTCATTACTGTTATCACCTATAGTTGCAAATGTTGTATTATTCGCATTGTCGTTGTCATTGCTATTCCGGTTATTATTATTATTATTATTATTATTATTATACGATGTTGTATCATGGTTACGTATGGTATTGTCATGCAATAATGACCTTGCATCTGCTGCTTTGTTACTATCGTAATACGGCAATGATTTGTTGATAGGATAATTAGACGTTCGGTTCATAATGCTTCTATTGGATGAATATTTAACAAGCGTCTGATCCGAGGCAGATAAACCAATTGATAAAGACGTCATTGTATGAACAATTGGACGATTGCTGTTAATATTATTATTATTATTTAACATAGGTTCACCAATCATTAAATTCCCATTTGTGTAATTATTATCATCGTCTGCATATATTTTATAATCTTGAAATGTTCGCACGGGCGAAGATGGCAACGAATTAGACATTCCAACTACCAATAATATTTATTAACTATATATACCAATATATATTGCACAAAATACAATAAATAGTACAAACCGATGTTTGAGAATATCCAAAATGTTTGTATTTAATTTAATTTATTTTATATTATATTTATATATATATATATTCTGGTTTAAGAAATGTATACAACTATTTTATATTGTAGAATTCGGTGGAGCTGTTGTATATATATATATATATATATTAATCTGAAGCTGTGTTATTTGTTAAAAGGCGTAAATGTATTTATTGAATTAGTAACATGCCAAGAGATGCAAATATAGCCAATGCCGGGGAAGGAAGAAGAATTGCCCGAGTCGACACGATCGATCGATCAACAACACAGCAGCATATCTTTATTTTAATAACCTCTACTAACTATTGATTTTGTGATGATACTATTATTACAGGTATCACTATAAGCTACTAAGTCAATTCATCATGAGTGATCTGGACATCGATTTGGCGTAGTCTAAATATCCAATTTAGTACAAAAACACCGAGGTGTCAATTTATTTTGTGATCCGAAAACAGCTGCTGTTTCTATGCTATTTGAATGGAGCAAAAACTGCAAATTTGATAGGTGTGAACTAAACTGATGTATTTTTTTTATCGATTCCTCGTGACGACTTCGCTACTAAGCCAGTACATCATGCGTGATCTGGACATCGATTTGGCGTAGTCTAAATATCCAATTTAGTACAACAACACCGAGGTGTCAATTTTTTTTGTGATCCGAAAACAGCTGCTGTTTGTATGCTATTTGAATGGAGCAAAAACTGCAAATTTGATAGGTGTGAACTAAACTGATGTACTTGGTGATTGGTGACGACTTTAGAAAGAAAAAAGACAGAAAAAATCTTGAAATGACAACAAATATAGTGAAAGAAGAGCGATAATAACACTGTTTATAATAGCTGAGAGGTGATTTACTATGTCATGGGGCTGTTGTTAATGCTATTCGCCTGCTAAAAGTAGAAATGTTGATCGTGTTGACTTATTAGTATATGCTACTATAAGTTATATTCCCTATCAAGATGATGTGTGCGGATATTGGATATTTGATATCTAATATTTATCAATATATATGCTGTTGTTAATGCTATTCGCCTGCTAATAGTAGAGATGTTGATCGTGTTGACTTATTAGTATATGCTAATATAAGTTATATCCCCTACCAAGATGATTTGTGCGGATATTTCTATCAATATTTTCCTGCATTTTTGGAATTTCGGTGTACCCTGAGTATCAACCTTTCTACTTTTAGCAGGCGAATAGCATTAACAACAGACATGTTTCATGCTCCATAGTTAATCACTTTGGACTGAACTATACATTACTTACAACTTACAACTACATACATGTACTACACACCTATACTATACACAAAGATATCAACATCATTCACATCACTGCCTGTACTACGTGCAACACGTTTCAAGTATAGCCTATTGGAAGTCTAGGAATATACTGCGGGGCTGGGTATTTTGTTTTTTGATACCAGCGTGCACACATACGCGCACACATATATAGCGGGAGGCTGTATTTAATGTAGAATATACCAAGACCAAAACAATATGGGCAATAAAATATTGAAAACATCACGGAAACGAAGTAAAACATCTTTCGAGACACCACTACCGAGTACTATCACTACACAAATTGCGATTCCAAAAAAAAATAAAACAGATTACCTGCAAGCTAATGACGCTGCTGCAACGTTGAACATGCTTGTAAAACCGTCAACATATATGAAGTTGCCAATACAATTAACCAATGCGCAACGTACGTTTATTAACCAAACTGGACAGTTTCCTGATAAAATTGGTATGCTAGACTATTCAGATATGGTTGTACAAAAACGGCCTTTCTGGGGGAATCGTTGGAAGCGTGGATTTTTTACATTGTGTAAAACAACTTTATATACAATGTCTATGAAAGGCAAAATATTACGATGCTATATATTAAATGGCTCGTATTGTAAAGAAGGGGCGCCTAAATTATCGAGTGTTGGCATACCTGTTGGCAGACCAACAATTTTGTTATTTGAGGGTTTAAAGAAATTATCATTAAATAGTGATGATGTATTGACAGCGGTGAAGAAAAAAAATGGTGAGAATTACGATGTGCAAGGCAAAAATGATCATCATCATACTAAGTTAGTACCGTTTTTAAGATTAAAAGCGATGAATCGACAGGAACACGAAAGCTGGGTTATGATATTAAAAGAAATTGTAAATAGATCCATCAAAAATAAACACGACGCGCCAAAATCTCTCTATAATAATATAAATAATAATGACTCAATTGACAACAATCGTGACACTGCTGATAATTATGTTCGGATAACGAGCCCGGTACGGCCAAACCACGAGCGTGGTACCAATAGTAATAGGGATGAGATGAATAAGACTAGCGGGGAAGTAAAACAAGAGGACAAGAAAGAAATGCCTAGTAAATCAAACCATTCTAGTGATGTTGCTGGTGATAAGGACAAAAATAATAAGATTGTGCTAGGAACAATGAATTATACCAATACGAAGAATATTGACGATGGATATATTGAGGATCAAAGACGATCGTTGTCACCGATTCCCTCTCCTATGCAACGCCAGTTATCCTATGAAATTATTGATGAAAAAGATATTGAGAAACGACGTGTAGGGCTAATAAATGATGTTGCAAAACAGCTGCACGTTACGCACAGTCATGCGTTGTCATTGTTGCGACAATTTAAATGGGATACAGCTCGACTATTATCAGACTCTCCGATAAGCAATGCACTTGAAGACAATGAAGTTATTACTGTTGTTAAAAACGTAGATCGTTTAGTTGATAGTGAGAAGGGTAATATGTTGACGACAATGAAAGAGGAAGAGGACGAAGTAAATGTTGGGAGTATTGTAATGGATGTAATAGACAGCATGATTAACACAATTCTTGACAGTACTAGTGCTGGTAATACTACCGACAACAGCAGCACCAATACCGTTAAACTAGCTGATATTGATATCGCCCATGTTGTTGACGCGGAAGCAAAATTTGCTGAAATCAATGCATCTACCTTATCTCCCACGAATACATCAATGGTTTGCAGTATATGTTTTGAAGAGTCCAATGACGTTGCAAGTTTAAAATGTGGGCATTCGTTTTGCAATGATTGTTGGATTGATTTTCTAACAAATGCTATTAAAAGTGGAACCAGAGAATTATGGACAAAAGGTTCGCAATGCCCGCATCACACGTGCACGGAACCAATCCCAGAAAGTTTCTACAAGAAAATGTTGTCGACAGACGCGTCACTAATCGCGTTGTACAATAAATACAAGCAATATGCTACAAATAATTTTGTTGATAGTAATTTAATGGTACGTTGGTGTCCTGGTGCAAATTGCAACCGTGCATTGTACTGTAAAACTTCAACATATTTGGTACGTGACGTCACTTGCACATGTGGCATGTCGTTTTGTTTCAGTTGTGGTCAGAGCCCGCATAGCCCTGCGTCATGCGATTGTGCATTGCGTTGGAAAGAGTTGGAGCATAAAAAAAATATGGAAGCGACCAGTGAAAGGGAGAGGAATATAAAAACCGCATTTAAAAACATAAATAAAACTAATGGTGGGGAAGAGGAAGATGTGCTGTGGCTTGCAAAAAATACACGTCCATGCCCGCAGTGCAAAGTACCAATACAGAAGTATCATGGTTGCAATCATATGACATGCCATAATCAACGATGCCAACATGAATTCTGCTGGGTGTGTCTACAAGATTGGAGCACACACGGGAGTGCTACTGGGGGATACTATCGATGTTTTGTCAACGATCCTGTAAAAACAAAGAACAAACTGCGACAGTTGCGGTATGAACAACACGATGCCAAAAATTCTGGTGCGCGAGAAAAATTATACAAGGGATGTGGAGTACTACGCCATAAAGCACAAACAGCATCGTACATGATGTTAGATTTTATACGTACCACCAATGCACATTTGGAACTTGATATTAAGGTCAATGGTCCTCACGCGAAGGAAAAAATTAGCAATTTTCTTGAATCGTACCGTGATATCCTAATTGATGCATGCGGTAGTCTTTCTCGTTTATATGCATTTTTAACGTGGGGTTATATTTTAAATTACGATCAATTGTCAAAGTTGACGGAGGAAATTGAAGAACAGAATAAATCAAAAAAAAATATAATGAAATCAAAAGATGCTGATTCAAAAGCATACAACTCCGTTGCATCGGAAGTATTCCAAATGAAGTTACGATTATTGGAAAAATCAATCGGCGATGTTTGGAACATGGTGGAACCATTGCATCGTATATATGCGTCAACTGTTGGCCCAAACAACAAGCTATCGCAAAAGAAAAAACAGCAAACGCAACATGGGAGCAGTAGGAATGGTGCATTGTCACCGCCGCCGCCACAAGCATTAATAAGAAAACGAATCCTTGATATCCAAAAAGAAATGGGGGTATCGCATGAGTATATGATTTCGTGTCGAGAATTTGCCACAATATGGCAAAGAAGTGACGAGGAAAATGATAACATTTTAAGAGAACAAGGTAAACGTATTTACAAGAAAAAGGAAAAGATGGACATAAATACAAAAAAGGAGTCACGAAAGCAATCACTTCATGATGATGATGAGGAAAAGCTTCCGGAGGAAGACGACAGTTTTGCAGCGGGGAATAGCACGTTTTACAATTCCCTGTTACACCCTAAACACCAATATTTTGCACAGAGCGGTGACAAACGATGGTCGTGTTTACTCTGTTCAAAACAGAATACTAAAAATGATAGATGTTGCAAAGTATGCTTATCTAAACATGAACATCCATTGTTAGAGCAAGAAATTATTATGTTTAAATTGAAACATGGGAAAAGCAAAACTGCACAGACGAGCCAAGAGACAACATGTGGAGGGGGAAAGATGTCAAAGTTAAAATCCGTTGGATCACGATGGAGGCAATTTCAACAAGCGGAACTCCATAGTCGTTCACGCCGCTCATTATCGCGTAGAAGTTACAATCAATTTGTACCAATCCGCCCTAGTAACACACCCCAAGCCAGGGTTACTACACCACCTGTGATGACGCCAGAGGAAGAAGCCCAATTATTACAACTACACGAAATGGGATTTGTGGATCCACGTACAGCACTAGGCGCGTTACGTGCTACCAATAATGATGTCAATCGGGCTGTTGAGTTACTATTGGTATCGTAAGAGGAGGGAGTACAATTTTAGTAACGAGTCGTAGTAACGACGAATAATTATAATAGAGGGTTTGCAAAGTATACAGTTGTTCAGTTGATAATTTTTTTGAGGAGAGTAAAAAGTAAAATGTTATCTTTTTTTAAAGTAAATAAAAAATGATGAGCGTAAAATATATTACAATATACACAACGCGGCATACCTTAGTATTTGATGTTAAATACGAAAGCGTAATTTACCGCGCGCGCAACAAAATGTTTTTTCATATCATAGCATATCAGTGTCACTATCGTCACTTGAGTCCCATGTATCCATATCAACAACTTCGTTTGCTTTGCCCTCTTTAGCATCAACGTTGCATTTGCTTCCTTCATAATTATGCACGTCATTTTCTCTATCGTCATCGTCGTCCCAACTATTTTTATCAACCAACCAGATGCCCTGATCTTCCTGGTCATTCTTATTGCGCGCTCCAAAATCCTCCTCCTCTTCCTCATCGCTTAATACTAATTCGCTACTATTTAATAAATCAAGATCAAATTTACTTTCTACAATTTTATTTTGTTCATCATTTTTAGCAATTATAAAAGAATCTTCCTCGTCACTATCGTCGTCACCCATTATCGCATGTACCGGTGTTAAATTCTCTGTATCAGAACGTTCGCTTTCACTGCGAAATGATTCTTCTTGCTCCTCCTTGTCATTCAATTTTGTTTCAATGCTTAACATTTTTTGTTTTTTTATTCCGACATTGCGTACTAACTTTGCCATTGTATTTGGGCTGGTATTTTTTTTCATATTTAACAATGTTTTTCGTGCAAGACTTCTTCGTCCTTGTTTCGGTGGTGGTGGTGGTAGAGCAACATCATTTTGGTTATATGGAGTAACGTTTTTTCTCGTTTTTTTATCTATTTCGTTCTTTAATTGTTTTAAACATAGTTCTGATTGCAGTTTTAATTTCAGCAAATCTTGTGATATACTACTATCCAATGTATCATTATCATCATCGTTGTCAACATTGCTTTTACATTCGTCCAATTGCGTTGTGGAAGCGCCTATCATTCTATTAAATGCGACATTGCGATCAACCTTACCAAACGTGTCATCCTCACCTTTCGCTTTGCCTTCTATTTCATCGCCATCATTTGAATATCCATGCTTCAAAATTGTATATTCCTCTAAATCTAAGCAATGTTTTACTGCGTTTAAATCTGTATCGTTATAATGTAACGGCCATTTGTTATTGTCATCGCGGCTTGATGTCGAAGATTTGCTGCCTGTGCTCTCACTTTGAAAAGACGCATTCAATCTTGGGCTTGAAAAATTGTTGTTGCTATTGCTGCTAACGGTACTGCTTCCTAAATCACTGTTTGGAGAGTTTGATATAGTTGACTCCGACAACGTGGAGTCTGCTACATTATGGTTTTTTATCATGGCATTCGCTGTTAGCTGCGGTAGTTGTTGGTCTACATTATCGCTGTTAAACTCATTATTACCACCACTATGCATATTTCGTGGGTACAACGACAACCCATTTGCAACTAACCGTTTTTTTTCTGACGCAGCCATTCTTTCCATATGAGCATTTAACCATACCGATAACGCACGTGTCCATTTTCGAAACTCACCGTGTGTTTTTGCACGCAAGACGTAATAGCGTTCTGCAGTTTGTATTGAAAACTGATAATTATTTTTAAAAACTTTATCTTTTTTTGTTTTAGACCGCTTATCGGTAGGCTTGCTTTTTGATTTAAAATTATATTGTTGATCATCAAAACATATGTAAATAATATCTTCCAAACGAAATCCACCATTTGGTTTTTTACGTTTACTTGTTTTCTTATTTTTGTAATATAATAACTGGCAACTACGTGGGTCTAGCCAGAAATATCGTGTATTCCACGAGGACAAAGATATAATCGATGAGTTATTGCGTTTTAACTTGTCTAGATACCCTTCAACTTCTGTCGGCTCAGGCAAGTCTGTAGCAACTGTTCCACTACCTAAGACACTTTGAGACTTTGCGGTGTCAGTAAAACTAGGTGTAATAACATTTGAAATGGCAAGTTTGTTTGGCAACGGACGTTTTGGTATAGCCAACATGCTTTACTTCGTTTTTAACGCCAGTATAGAAGCGAACACACAATTATGGACAACGGCCGAAAACACGATGGGTGTTACAATTGAATATTACTGGGGTGTTTTGGTACACCACCCGCTATCCTCGCTTATAAACTTGTAGTTGTATTTTTTCAACGACAACAACAACAACAACAACAACAACAACGCGTTTGTGACAAGTGACAAAGGCCAAAAAGAAAGAAAAATCAACAACTTTTTTTTTATTATTAATAATATAATAATAATACTTGGTACTATACGGTAAAATAATAAAATAATAATTTATTATTATTATTATTATTATTATTATTATTATTTTAACGGTTTTTTGATGGATAAATAATAATAATACAATTAATACTAATACTAATATAACAACAAAAACAATAACACTACACAGCATGAACAAACTCGAAAATCAAAATAACACTACACAGAATGAACAAATTCGAAAATCAAAATAACACTACACAGCATGAACAAAATCGAAAATCAAAATAACACCACACAGCATGTACAAACTCGAACCTCAAAATAACACTACACAGCATGAACAAACTCGAAAATCAAAATAACAATACACAGCATGAAAACAATCGAAAATCAAAATAACACTACACAGCATGAACAAAATCGAACCTCAAAATAACACTACACAGCATAAAAACAATCGAAAATCAAAATAACACTACACAGCATGTACAAACTCGAAAATCAAAATTACACTACACAGTATGAACAAAATCGAACCTCAACATAACACTACACAGCATTAACAAACCATCTTTCGGATTTCGAGTTTCTTTCTTGTTCTACATAAAAAGGGAGGGGTTGGAGCTGCATCGTTGATGAAGGTGCGAAGCGCAAGCAATAATAGTAATATAGAATAATAATAAAAGAAACACCATTATGAGACAATATAATACTACAGCAAGGAAAGATGGAAACATACAAAGATTGCAAGGATGGAAGATGCATACATTGCAACGATACACATTATCAGCTACCAAGACAATTTAATAAAGAGACAAGTTGTACATACGACTTACTTTTCTCTGCCAAAACCATTTAATAAAGAACAGTAGAGACAGGTTGTACATACGACTTACTTTTCTCTGCGTATTTTGTTTTAACAGTAACAATGGATATACTGTTTGGAAATCGTCGTTTGTCTATTACCAGCGTAAAAACAAGGTTTTTCCCACTCCTTGCATCATGTTTTTTTGTTATACATTTTTTTACGAATATCAACAGTGCCCGCTGTAGGTCACTACGTCAAAAGTCGATGCCTATAAACGCATTCGTTGAGACGAAATCAAGCGCGAGAGCAAACAGTGTGATAAGACAAAATAATGCTGAGCCTGTGGAAGGGGCACCTTCGTGGTACAAAAATTTTCCGCCGTGGTGGATGAACTCTCTAAGTATGCCTGAGGGATACACGCACAATCTTGCAAGCGTTGGAGCGTTGCACCCACCGAGCTCGCCTGACGTTAATCAAGTCGAAAGATCAAAATCATGGTTTTTAGGAATGCAAAATTACGCAAAAATGCATAGTATAGTACCGCCATCCAACCGGGCGCCAAACTCTGTCCAGTCATTTGAAAAATTAAAAATGTTGTCACCCGGCGAGGTAGGCCAAGCTCATGATCATGGGCATGATCTGTTTGCTATGGTATCTGGTGTAGACTCAACACCTACTAATAGACCTGGTTTAAATGGTGGGGTTTTATCATCACATTTAGCAAACTCTGGCTTAGCGCATATGGATGGTGATGGCATATTGGCAAACCCACTTGCGGTGAAAGAAATAAAAGATCTACATCAGCAAGCGACACCAAGTATAGTGCAAAATGCAGCTGGGGGCGGTATGCCATTAACACACTTTGCTAGACGTGTGTGAATACAGATTGGACTGCATTGAACCCATACGGCGTTCCAAATGTTGCGCACAAGCTGCCATTTAAGCATAAAGCTTGACAAAGCTTGTAATATAAAATCATTATATATTTTATTAATATAATATTTTATAAACGCGTAAATATTTATTCATACGAGTAAAAAAATTCTTGAAAATATAGATTCGGAATAATGAAATACATTTGTGTTCATTAATTAAACTTAACTTATACGAGTATACATTAAATATTTTTTAGTGAAATCATCAATTATAAAATAATTTAGAGTCATTGTGTTGATCCTTTTTAATAAAACTAGTAAGTGCGTGTACATACATATTCAAATTTGTAATATGATTGAAACTTAAATTGGAAATATCTACCTCTTCTTCCGGCCTTGACTGTACTCCGTTTTTGGCGCACATTTTGCTATTGCAATCATCCTGCTCCAGTCCATATCCAACGAAAAGTCTGTCGGCATCGATGGGTCTGGCCTACTTGCCTCATAATCACTATATTCAACTATGCCCCAACCACCTCTAGAAATCTCGGCTAATACTTGAGTCCCGCCCCAACCACCACACCCCCAAACAACATGTATTTTGGTCATGTCTTCGCCCCCATTGGACAGGCAATACTTGTGTAATATTTTTTCAACTTTTTCGTATTCCCCGTACACGAAATATGGTGGGACAAACAAAGCACCTTTTTGGTGCTCTTGTTTTGCTTCTGCTTTTACGTGGACGACGCACATAGGCTCATTTCTCTCCATTGGGCCTCCATCGTAGTGTTGGAGTGTCCAGCCATGCTTTATCACACTTTCCTGCCTTTTGAGCCATGCTTTTCTCTCGTTTCTACTAAGGTGGCTATCTGGGGGTGGCCCATCGATGGGCTGAGAACAGGATACAGCTAAGAGCCCACCAGTCCTGCCTTTACTAATCATTAAAAACACGGCTTTTGTCCACGTCATCAGCCTTGACTTTATCTCCGGATGCTGTGCAATTAATTCCAAATTCTCTCGCGAAGACTCGCGCGTGGACACCAAAAAATTCCCGGCTTGCACCATCCCTGCAATCTCCTCGCCCCCGAGATACGACATGATTTGATCGTGTCTGCTTCTTGGAATGCCCTTCCCGGTAAATGGTTCTAAACATACGTTGCATATTCGATCAATAGACGTTTGATATTTGGGGTGTGTGGACTGTGTCAACACAACATTTTTTTGCCATTGGCGAAGGCATTCCAAGTGTACCCATTCGTTGGAGCCCCTACACATACATGGTGAAATCAGATCCCCTTCCGAGGAAAGACAAAAGCGACATACGGATTCATGCGAGCCAGTTTCTTCCTCCTTCTGTGCTCTGTAACAAGCCGCTATGGCGGCATCGTAATCGTAGTCCCCAAATATTTCAACAAATTTAGGATTTTTAGCATTAAATTCATGACTTTGTTTTGCAAACTTTTTTCTAGTTGATGTCGATGCAGAAATTGATCCAATTGCATTCGATTCCTCGTACATAAACGATTGCAGACCAACCAACAACGTTTCCACGCTCCAACTTGGGTTCCAGGACTCTGGGTGGTAATCGGACATAGACAGGCATAACCTTGTGTTTGTTTCAAATCGCCCACTAGGCGTTATCATTTTAAATGCAGGTGGTCGCATAGGGTACTCTGGGGGAAACGTCAAGGTGCCATGGTAGCACCCGCCGGTATACGGCGGCTTGTCCATGCTGAGGACAAAATGCCACTCCAGCATAGTATTTTCACTTGGCCTTGCCTCGATTCCAGGCGGCTTTGATTTGTCTAGACGACGATACTCCTTCAAGAGTCGTTTGTTCGACGAGCGTGTATTTATGACTGTACTTGAGGCATTATTTAATTTTGGATCGGGCGCGTCTGCTACTTTTATTACTTTTTTGAGAGGGAGAAGCCCACGCGTAGTGTTGACAAACACAATGTGATCGTAACATTTGCTAAGTGCCAATGTTCCGTAATGGCTTTGTCTTTCGGTATCTGCCTTGTAGCTAACTCCTACCCAACGCTGCAGACGGGGTACAGCCGGCTGGAGTAATTCAACCATAGCCTTGGCTATGGGTTCTCCAGCGCTCAGGGCAGCACGCACGCACGCACGTGCTGCACTAAACGTGCCTCCCACAGCACCCTCTTGTGATTCCTGCTTTCCATTTGGATCCGCGAAGGGGGCAGTTGCAAAATGGAATGCCGCTGCATTGCCCATGTGGACCTGGACCTCCCGATGTAATGCGCCCTCGTATGATTCTGCAAGCGCTGGATTTAGCTTGCGATCCTTGTGCTCCCCACCCCATCGTGTTGCCGCTGTCACAGTCCCATCGTATGTATACTGACCAATTATCCACGTCTTGTGGTGCCCGAAAGTGGCCCTTACCATTTGCCCCAAATTCCACGTTTCGTTCTTTTCAAACGAATCTCCACCCCGTGTAGTAGCAGTAGAATCACCAACATGTGAGTTATGTGCCCACACAATAATTTTAGGGTCGTTCAAATGCGCTTGAATGCGAAGCAACGTGGTCGTCATGTGCTGGTCCCGGGCGTTCCAAGACGCCTGCGAGCCTGGAGGCTCCGACACACATTTGCGGTAATATTCATCTGCGGCAATAACCACTTCACAATTTTGTTCCGCATTCAACCTCTCCAGCGGTGTGCATTGGTATTTCTCCGAGTTCCACTGCAACCGGGATTGTATACTTGTCAGCGTATCTTGGACATGGTGTGCGATACGACCAAGGTTTCCATTCACTACAGCGTCACCGTAAGCATGCGCGTCGGTAAACTTGTCAATGAAGGCAAGGCGGCCGGCAACTTCTTTGTGAAATTCTGGATCATTTTTTTGCAAGAAATCTAGCAAAAGGCGCTTTGACTCAAATAGTGCGTAGCAGTCCATCCCGAATAGTTCCGGGGTTTTATCCGCTGGGCGTAGCTTGCACCAGTCAAAAAAATCTTTCATACACTGGTTTCGCCACATCCAAGGTGGGAATATTTCCTTTGTCGGGTATGGGGAAGGATTTTGCGTCTTCCCTTTTACATACTTCGATACGGTCTCAAAAAAAGGCCAGTCGCCTTCAAAAACTACGGCCGTGAAACCTCGCTCCTCAATCAATCGTTTTGTAATAGCTACTCGTGTCCTATAGAACTCTTCCGTACCGTGAGTTGATTCTCCTAGAAGCACAATTCTCCGATCAAGTGGTATACCATCAACGATGGCAGACGCCGATTTCATGTCGAATGCTGCAAATACTGCGGGGCCATTCTCCGGGGTATAATCCTTAGCGTTTACAGACGCCCCAACTCCCATGCTAATCATAAAATAAATAAATTATTAGGGAACTATATGCCTTTCCGTTGAATAAAATGAAATAGAATAAATGTAATATTTATCCGTAAACACATTAATTCAAAAAAAAAAAAGCTAACTGTGCACGTACTGCATACGGGCAGTATTGTACACGCCAAAGTACCAAACTAGTATGAGCTCAAAAGGAGAAATTGAATTGAGCAAAGACGTGCGACGTGCAGTTTGCAGTTGCTTCTTCGTGTTCTATAGTGTGTGTGTTGTTGTATTATTATTTTATTATTTTTTATTATTATACATTATTATAATAATACCTTATTATTTTATCTTGTTATATTATATAGTAATGTTGTCCTGTTTTATTAAAGTTGTTTGTTGAATCAATCCTAACCTTAAACTACTATTCATCATATCTATATTTTTTAACACTATATATTACTATATTCTAATTCTCTATACTCCATACTCAATGTCTCCATGTAATTGTAGATTGTAGAGTACCAGGAGTACATGTGATGCGATGACATGATGAAATTTTGTTACACAAATATTTTATATATATTCATACATGATTGTCGATGTATCTAGTAGTGATGTTCAATAAATATTACGCTACGTAAAATACTAGTATTTTGTTACACTTCTGAGGTGCATTGGTCATGTAACACGTTTATAATGTCTGCATTATTTGCACCTTTCTGGGCATAATACATAACACTGTTGTTGAAGATATCTTTTGCCGTTGGATTTGCACCTTCATTCAGTAAAATTGTAACGGTTTCTATATCAACACCGGCACACGCAATCATTAATGGCGTGCGACCATCATAGTCCCGCACATTTGGGTCAATTCCACACTGTAGCCAAGTTTTCAACTTGGCCTTTTCGTTCTTTCTTACCAATAAACATAATACAGTAGCAAGTTCAATATCCGACAAACCAATTACAGCACCATGTTCTCTCAACAATACCATGACCTCAGAATGGCTTCCATCTACAGCTTCTCGTAACGGTGTTCGACCAAATACATCTTTAAGATTGACATCAGCACCTTGGTTAATGAAAAATCTGACAACATCAATTTGATTGTTAGCAGCCGCCAAATGCAAACCTGTTCGTTTATCTGAATTATAGATATCGGGTGACAATGTTTTGACAGTATGGTTATTGCGGCTTTTGAAGATATCGCTTAACTCATCTACAGCACCAGTTGCGGCAAAGTTACAAATAATAGGTGGTAATAGCCCCATCTCAATTTTTGATACAAGATTTGTTGCCCCCGATATATTAGCGCGCAGTAAACTTGAATGTTGTCGTTTTAATACGGTGTACACTGCCTTCGCGAAAGATTTATCAGTCATGTCAAACGCTTCAGCACTTTTTAAATCCCTCAGTTCCCCTCTTAAATCAAGTTGAATTTGTTTTTTAACCTCTGCCACGCCCATACCGGACCCTAATAACCATCCTAGCTTGATTAATGCCGCCTCTGGTGTCATATCCCCGCAACCAATAACCCCACATTTACGGAGAGCAGCACCAGCAGCATAGTGTGGTTGCACATCACCGCGTATACATTGAGTACAATTCAAAATAACAACACCCTTGTCACACGCATTTTTTAACAATGCGAGAAACGCAGGCGATTGAGGCTATGTAAAGTAAAAACAGTTAGGAAATTGCAATGAATATAAAACACGAGAAAATCACTTACAGCGTTCCCTGACCCAAATGTTTGCAATACGAGACCTTTCACGTGCTTCAAAGTATGGCGAAGAGTATTGAACGGCCCAGGATATATCCGCAGTAACGTTACATCATTACAAAAGAAAGCTTTGAGCTCCAATGGTCTGTATGCGTGTGGCCTTACCAACCCCCAATTTACTTTAATACTAACACCTACAACAGCTAGTGGAGGCAAATTGGGAGAATCAAACGCCGATAATGCATTTGCGTCCATTTTTGACGAGCGACACCCACGTAATAATTTATAGCCAAAGTATAAAACCACCTCTGGAATGTCAAACTGACCAGCAATGCTTATTGCACCAAAAAGATTCATTATTCCGTCGTTTCTTGGCCGGCACAGTGGAATTTGAGATCCTGTAATACAAACTGTTTTCCCTAAATTTTCTAGCATAAACGATAATGCAGAAGCAGTGAAGGCCATTGTGTCCGTCCCGTGCAACACTACAAAACCATCAAAACTGTCGTAATAATTGTTTATATCGTTTGCTACTTTCTTCCACTCTTTATGTGTTACATTCGAAGAGTCTAATAGTGGATTGTATTCTAATATACGAAAAATAATACGTTCGCCATACTCTGTAACGGAAGTAATAAAGGGAGGTGACATACATGGATAGTGTTTTCTTGCTGAATTTATTATTAAGTGCTCTGCTGTTTTATCGTGAAACATTGGTAATAATCTTACATATTGTGTTAAGTATCCAGGCATAGGCGCATATCCATCCGCAGTCTTTCGCATTCCAATTGTCCCACCAGTATATATACACAATACCACTTTAGATTTCTTGAAAAGTAGTGGTGGTGTACTTATTTGGGGAGAGTAAGTAGGGTATGGCAAAGAAATTGATGGCAAGGCTTGTTCGAAAAAACGATCACCATCAGACTGAACTTCATCTTCTACATTAGGCTCGGCAAAATCATCTTCCACATTTTCTTCTGTAAACATTCCATCTTCTATCGTATGCCGATTGCTGTTGTTGTTATTATTACTATTTTTCGTGGCCATTTTATTATCAGTTTCTTTACAGTTCGTTGCAGGGCATATGAATGTACAAAGGAAAAATAGATGGTGCGTGCGCGCGCGTGAGTTGTGCGTGTGAAGGGCTGTGGTCGATTCAATGTACTGTCCCAGTTTCCAACACCAAAAAGGTTGTCGCAATTAATGAAATGAAAAAGATTAACTTTCGTAATTAATTGCAGAGAGAAAGAGGTGATGGTTTCTACTTTGAATTTGGTAAGTGGTAAGGTGTGCATATATATTATATATAATAAAAAAAAATATTAATAATATAATAATAATAATAATAATAATAATAAATATAAATAAAAAAAATAAGAAGAAGAAGAAGAACACTGACAGATACAAAATAACACTGCTAACAATAGTATAATAGAGATTGCTCATAATAATA
>JACKZZ010012475.1_pt1 | contig 28970 bp, 23 predicted proteins | sample 8027871 | NCBI WGS metagenome assembly JACKZZ01 (sample SAMN15724774, study PRJNA655200) | protist metagenome | isolation source: fluorescence activated cell sorting (FACS) single amplified genomes of... | place: USA: West Boothbay Harbor, Gulf of Maine | collected 2000-07-19
GGGAATTTCGATCAGTTCACGGTGGTAGGGGGTGGCGAGACGGAATGGTCGAAAGACCTCCACGTCCTGAATCGACATCACATTTCGGGTCTCGATAAGGAAGGTGTGTGGTGGCAAGGGTTCAACATCTTCGAGGTCATCATCGATTTCATCAATTTTTGGATCATCTTCGTAGTGGTGAAAAATATGATGCGATAAAAATATGATGCGATGAGCCCAAAGTGGGGAAACTAAGCCACAGACCTTCTTCATTCTTGTTTATTGTATTCTTTTGAAAGGAACTGTAGTAACAGATGATTATTTCTTCCAAAGGTAGTCCGTTTTGAGAATTTCGCAAAATATCTGGAGTGGCCAAGGGGTGTAGAGGCCAACGGGAACGATTGTACCTTAATAACCTTGTCGAGGTGTGTATAGCATCTTGACAACGAACGATGATGTTTCAAAAACCTTTGGTGCAAAGATGAAGTAGACCATTTTGTGCGTGCACGCAAGATCGTATAGTAATTTTTGGTCAGTATTTATGGAGCTGCAAGGGCTCTTGACAGTAATGATAATGATTTATGATTTGCTTATTCAGCAGCTAAATAATTACATGATTATGCCCAAATTGTATTTCGAAACAGGAAGACACAAGCACTTCGTAATATTGGAGGTTTGCAAATATTGATAACCATCTTCGTGCGTCACGGTCTACACAGTGTTCCGAGTTTCTTTTCGTCAACTTAAATTTTCGCGCAATTTCGATTGTCGCGTCCGCAAAATTTTCCGCAATATGTGTCGATCTCGAAACGCAGTGGCAATTTTGAAATTTCCTGTACGAGTCAAATACCGTCATGCATCGACTTGAGAAGAAGTTGAACACTTATAATGGCTAGTTCGGATCTGGTCGTGGAGCAGCGCGGGCTGGAGGCGGCCGTTGCCAGTGCCAATCAGAGCGGAGATGTCGACGCAACTTCGGAGGCAATTTTCAATCTGGGTCAGTTCTTCGAGCTCAGGGCTGAAGAGAAGATGTGGACAGGAACAGATGTCGAGGTGAAGGACGTGCACGACGCAACGTAAATGATACGCGCGTTCCGATGTTATTATGAGGCGGGACTGAAAGGTCATGCTGATGCGCAGCTGCATGTTGGGATGTGCTTCGAAAAGGGCCAAGGTCTGGACTTTCAAAGCTCTCCGGAGGCGGGTTCCCGTGGCGCTGCTAAAACAGGCACCAGTACCAAGAGCAGCAGCAGCAGCAAGAGCAGTAGCAGCAAGTCGAAGAAGAAGACTTCAAGCATGGCGTCTTCTGAGCTAAGTTCAGAACTTCCGAGCGAGTTGGATCTTCCGAGGTTCGATTTCAAAAGGGACATGGAGCAAGCGTTCAGCTGGTATCTGAAGGCGGCCGAGGGCGGCAATGTGCAAGCGCAGAGCAACGTGAGCGTTATGTTTCGCACTGGCGCAAATGGCGCCTGTCCCCAGGATATGCGGAAGTCCTTCTACTGGTGCGAGAGGGCGGCAGAAGGCAAGCCGAGAGCCCCCGCCAGAATGCGATCTGACGCGGTTTTGGCGCGGGAGAAGATGATCGCTGCCGAGGCCAACTATAACCTGGGAATTTTCTATATGACTGGGCAGTCCGGCGAGGCCCCCGATGAGGCGAAGGCGCTGTCAGCTTGGGTGAAAGGAGCGCTGAACGGGAGCGTGAAGGCCATGTTCAACTTGGGCCAGTGCTATTGTCGGGGCGGAGTGAAGGGCATCAAGCCAGACCCAGACAAAGCGGAGAAGTGGCTCACCAAGGCGGCGGAAGGAGGCCTGTGCGAAGCGCAGTTTGCTCTTGGAGAGCTGCTGCGTGCGAAGCATGATCGGATCGCAACTGGAAGGAGTAGCAGCAGCAGTATGGTCGAGAACGTGCCATGCAACGAGGACAGCTTGAGCATTCTTGAACGGTCCGGCTTCTGGTTCCGAAAGGCGTCGGCACAGGGACATCCGGGCGCTGCACATCATCTCGAGGAAATCGGACGAGTATCTTAGGGCGATCGGTTTGGAATTGGGCAGGGCGTTCAGTACAGGAGTGAGTGTTCAGACGCGTCGCAAGCGCGTACAGAAATTGCCCTCTGCGTCGCGAGATTGACAAATTTTCTATGGGGTCTGCGTATGGGCTATGCGGCATGGTATGTGAATGCGTTCGCGGCGCTGAGAAGGAAGGTTGCATCGCGCGACCGAAGCGACATCCGTAGGCGATTCCGTGCGGATTCGAGTCTGACACTAATCATCTGACAAAAACATCCCAGGTACGGAAGTGTGAAGCACTAGGAGCCGCAGAGGAAAATTGATAGTCTGGAGGATCAAAGTTGGATAGTGCAGCATCCGCGAGTCAATAAGGTCCGAGTACTACGGTTAACAACGCTTGATAACGATTCTTCACGGATGCGGGGCGGTAGTGACAGCAATGACGGTAATGACGGTACTGGGGTGGTTGTCAAGCCATACACGATAGCGACGAATCTGAACTGCGTCTTCACGATCAGAGAAATCCACAGCCGAAATGAGTGCACAGTAGATCTGAAGGATGGTTGGGCGGGTATCCTAGATGCTCGTGAAGATAGCCTAGAAGACCCCGACGAGCACTCTGCGAAGATACGGAGAGTGGAGGAGCGTCCTCGTCCGTCACTACAGTCGCTTTTCCCAAGTTCTGTTTTTTGCGATGGAGAGCAGAGAGGTGCCACTGCTGCAGTGACTGCAGCTGTGAAACTGCAAATTGGTATGCTCCCTTACTGTAGACGTATACCTCTCTCGGATTTCAACGGGAGCTCGCCGAGATGGGCAGAGCTTCCCCCGCGAGAGCTGTCAATGTTGGTTCTACTGAACAACGTGGCACAGCTTCCATTGCTACAAGAGCTCTTTTTCGATAAGAACAAAAGTCACTGGAAGCTCGCAGTCTTGGTGGCACCGGACACTGGAAGTCGCTCAGAGGGCGGCGTCACCAGCGGTGAGGAAGTGAAGCTCGTCTCCTCGATCGTCGAGAATTGCCAGTGGACTCTGTGGCGCGCCAATCCGATCTTCGAGCGGTATCGTGAACTTTTAAGCCGACCCGATACCGACAAAAGCCTCGCGGTCGACTTCGGTTGTGGTTCCGGTCGTGACAGCGTATGGCTCGCCATGCGCGGCTGGAGAGTTGTCGGTATTGACTGTGTGAAGAAAGCGGTCGCTCGCGCCGACGCCTTCGCTCTGCAACACGGTGTAGATGGCAACGCCCGCTTCCTCCACGCGAAACTTGAGAATTTGTTCTCGGAGGCTGGCGAGGGTTGCACCTCTGAACCTCCTCGGGAAGACGGAGCGCCCAGCTTGGTGGAGCACTCGGCATCTTTGGTCGTGGTCTCGAGAACTAGAGTGGAAAACCGCTTCGATCTGATCGACAGGTTGCTGAAGAAGAATGGCCTCCTGTTCTACCATCATTTTCTCGAGGGTTGTGTCCATCCAACGGAAGGGCTCCTTCGCCGAAATGAACTTGCTGAGCAATTCAACCAAAATTACGAGATAATCGTGGATGCTGTTTACGAGGAGCCGAACGATGGGCGAAAACTGAGTCTGTTTGCGGCTAGAAAAATTGCGTGATGCAAAGACGACGTCTAGCCGAAAAGTTAAGTAGAATCTGTCCCGGTATTCATTATTCCGATCATTATTCCTAGAGTTCGACAGTTACGTTGACGCGACTCTGTGGTCATTTCGTTGCAGGATCGTGTTCATGGAGTCCCCGACTCCACTCTTGCGTGTCACCGTGGTGGAGTGCCGACGAAATTTTGTGTCGATATTCTCCTTTTTAACAGCCTGGCCGCAAAGTCTGTTGATTTGGTTGGCTTGCGGGTCATACGTGTTAGCGGGAGTTTGGCATCTAGCTGTGATGCAGGTGTCGTTGTCTTCCTTTGGAGTGATGATCGTGACTTTTGTGCTGAAGGATGGGGGTCAATCTGCGGATCCGTGGTCCAAGCTGTATATTTTTACAATCCTCCCGTATAGTTTTCCCAAAAAACTCCAAAATTGAGTCAATATAGCTTCATCTATCACAGTTCATCTATTACTTCCGAAAAATACATAGCTTAGGTTGGAGATTTCTATTGATCGGTCAATCAAAAGGAAAAACTGCGGGCTGCATAGCATCGATGCGTCTTCCAGATTCTGAATAGTTCTCAGTAACAACAGCTCAAAACTCTGGATATAGAATCATGGTGCGTTTGGCATTATTTCAATTCCGTGTCGGTCCATCATTTTAATCGTCATTCATTCCTTCTCCAGATTTTCCTTGTATAAACACTGGAATAAAGTCGTAAAAAACGTTAGTAAGATAAAATTGGTAAGTCAGCAGTCACTGATAGTAAATTATCAAGATCGATTCCGACAGTCATGTCTTTTTTTAACCGTGTGCGCGAGCCAAAAGGCTTGTACATCGTGGGTGCGAGCTCCCATCATTCGAAAGACTCTGGAATCCCATACAGAGTATACTTCCCGTCGAGGAAGAAATCCAACGAGCCTGATAAGAGGGACGAGAGTTCCATTGTGCGTCCACGTTGGATCCGTTGGGAGCATCTCGACGCGAGATACCGAAGTATGTTTTTGGGTGCTGGTGAAACCAGGCGATGGCTACGTGTCCATGACTCTGAGGTGAGGACATTGGGCCTCCCTCCTGCATTTCTCGCGTTCGTGCAAAGTCAATGGGCGCGCTTCCTGATACACATTCCACTTCGGTTCCTGTTGAGGACGATTGTCCTTCCGATTCTTTTGTTTCTCGAATCGATCTCAGGCTCTCGATTCAACAAGCTTCCCGCTGAAGCTGTAGTGGTATCGGAAGTTGACACGGCGGCTACCGACCAGGGCTATGTTCTTGTGTCCCACGGTTGGACCATGACAGGCGAGGAAGAGGGGATTTTGGCGTGTGAGCTTGCGAGCGCCGGCTACACAGTGATTGTGCCGACGCACTGTGAAGGAAGCAGCAGTTACGCTTGTCGCGGGAACGGAACTAAGGTCGAGCTTGAGCTTGATGTCCCCCATATAGTCGATCCATCGATACCTGTCGCTGATGCTTGCCAATACAGAACGGAGAAGACGGAAAGTCGTGCAAAGGAGTTATGGGAATGTTTTGAAGATTTTGAGGCAAACGTCGCGAGAGGAAAAGATGGACGGAGAACCATGTCTGGAAACTCGGCCAAAAAAGACGTCACGCTGCTGGGCTATAGCTACGGTGGGACAACTGTGCAGTTGTGCTGCGTCGATCATCCCGAGCGCGTCAACTGTATCGTTTCCAAGTGCGGTTGGTATCACCTAAAATGGGGCAAAGATGAGTGTGACAACCTGGCGGATCCTTTCAGAATGCCTTCTTCTGGACACTGGTATCACCCGGTCCGAGTGACAGATAAGTACACATCTACCTCGGATGTTGCTCCTGAGAACTATCCGCCCGTTTTAAGCTTGATCTCAGAAGAGTGGTTCAGGAGGCGCAGCCCCTTCAAGATCCAACAGAAACACGCAGAGAAGTTGCGTGCAGTGAGGGGCGAAGAAGGTGCAGAGCTGTGGGTCTACGCGGGCCTGGGTCATCGCGGTTTGATGGACGAGTTGCTTCATCTTGGAGGCGGACAAATGTACGGTGCGTACGTTCTAACTCGCAACGCCCTCGTGTCTCTCTTTTCTCGTCGCTCTCTGAGTTCATTCTCGAGAGAGGAGGAAAAGGGACGTGCATACTTGAAGAAGCACGGTATGGCTTGGCGAAATTCTCCACATGCTTATGGGGAAAGCCGAACGAAGGATGATGCGATTTACAGATTCGAAGTCACGTCTATGACGCCCGAAGAGCTCGACGCAGTTATCGCATTCCGAAGAGCGGATGCCAAAGCGAAAGCTCACGAGCCTCTTGAAATCGATGCAATTGACTCTTATTACTCTATGGTTGATGATGTCATCAGCTTCATCGGGAAACACAACAACCAGGTGTAAAGAAGTCCGAAGAGGTCGTAACGAGGCGGTGTGCTAGATTGGGTGAAGGTTGCGAGTCTCGCACGTGAAGAGGCTAAGGGCGACGGGCGCCAGCAGGTGAAATAGCGTCAAAGCGAAAACCAAATCGAAACATCGAAAGCCATCTAGAGTTTCAAGAAGATCCAGTCGGACCAAAACTTATAACGGGAGCTTGCGGCAAATACAAACGTCATCACACGGAGAGGAAGTTGATTTAAACTCTTTCAAATGTAAAGAATCAGTTAAACCCGGGGGAAACTTATCCGTTAATATCTCTAAAAAAAAGATAATATACAGAGCATTTATAAGGAGGGAAGTCTCAAGATAAGATTAAGAGACCTTAATATTACGAGTTGTTGTCATATTGAAGTCTGCTTGAAGTACACAAGGCGACTAGTAAAGGGTATACTCCAGTTTGTAACTTTGTTGAGAAGTTGAAAACACACGGTGTTCTCAGGCACCTCGGCCTAACACTTTATATTTAGTGAGAGTGATCTCACCTTAAACCATTGTTGGACTCAAGGTTTGTTGTGTGGTTGTGCAAAAATGATTCCGTCGGCACAATCTCATGAGGTCACGCAAGTTGCGCGATCAAAGGAACTACCTATCTATGCGTGAGCAAGCGCTTCTTCTCTTTCTTTCTAGCAACGTGTCACGTGGTGTTAAGTCTTTCTTAGTGTTGTAGAACTCCAGTCTAATGTGATAGCACAATCCATTTTGCAGAATCCAGTTTCTGGGAAAGACCACTCCTGTTCTCGGGAGCAAAGCAACGTCAAGCAAAGCAGCGGAGTCATCGCAAACAGCAGCTGGCAATTGTGCGACTTTCGTGGCCACTTCATTATCGGTAAGAACAGTTCACAACTCTAGCGTTTTGCGTTATTTCAATTCCGCGTCGGCGTTTGGCGTTATTTCAATCCCGTGTAGGTCCATCGTTCTAATCGTCATCCATCCCTTCTCCAGATTTTCCTTGTGAATTTTATACGAATTGAAATTGAGTTTTATATGACTGTCCTTGTGAAGTTTATATGAATTGAAATCAAGTTGTAAACAACGTAATAGTAAGAAAATTGGTAAGTCAGTATTAATTTATCAAGGTCGTTCCACGCGGACATGTCTTTTTTCAACCGTGTGCGCGAGCCAAAAGGCTCTTACCTTGTTGGCGCAAGCTCCCATCATTCGAAAGACTCCGGAATTCCATATAGAGTATACTTCCCGTTGACAAAGAAATCCAACGAGCCCGATAAGAGAGACGAGAGTTCAATCGTGCGTCCACGGTGGTTCCGTTGGGAGAATCTCGACGTGTGGTACCGAACTTTACTTTATGGTGCTGGCGAAACCAGGCGATGGCTACGTATGCATGACGCTGAGGTGAAGACAATGGGCCTCCCTCCTGCATTTCTCGCGTTCGCGCAAAGTCAATGGGCGCGCTTCCTGATCCACATTCCACTTCGGTTCCTGTTGAGGACGGTTGTCCTTCCGATTCTTTTGTTTCTCGAATCGATCCAAGGCTCTCGACACAACAAGCTTCCCGCTGAAGCTGTAGTGGTATCGGAAGTTGACACGGTGGCTACAGATCATGACTATGTTCTTGTCTCCCACGGTTGGACCGGGACAGGTGAGGAAGAGGGGATTTTAGTGTGCGAGCTTGCGAGCGTAGGCTACACTGTGATTGTGCCGACGCACTGTGACGGAAGCAGCAGTTACGCTTATCGCGGGAACGGAACTAAGATCGAGCTTGAACTTGAGATCCCCCATATGCTCGATCCATCGATGCCTGTCGCTGACGCTTGCCAATGGAGAACAGAGAAGACCGAGAACCGCGCAAAGGAGTTATGGGAATGTTTCGAAGATTTTGAGGCAAACGTTGCGAGTGGGAAAGATGGACGGAGAACCGTGTTTGGAAACTCGGCCAAAAAAGACGTCACGCTGCTGGGCTATAGCTACGGTGGGACAACTGCGCAGTTGTGCTGCGTCGATCATCCCAAGCGCGTGAATTGTGTCGTTTCCGTGGACGGTTGGTATCACCTAAAATGGGGCAACGATGAGTGTGACAACCTGGCGGATCCTCTCGTAATGCCTTCTTCTGGACACTGGTATCACCCTGTCCGGGTGACAGCTAAGTACACGTCTACCTCAAATGTCGCTGCTGAGCACTATCCGCCCGTTTTGAGCTTGATCTCGGAAGAGTAGTTGAGGACACGAAGCCCCTTCAGGATCCAACAGAAACACGCACAAAAATTGCGAGCAGTGAGGGGCGAAGAAGGTGCCGAACTGTGGGTCTACGCGGGCCTGGATCATCGTAGTTTCGCAGACGTGTTGCTTCTTCTTGGAGGCGGGAAATTATACGATGCGTACGTTCGAACACGCAACGCCCTCGTGTCTCTCTTTTCTCGTCGCTCTCTGATTTCGTTCCCGACAGCGGAGGAGAAGGGACGTGCGTACTTGAAGAAGCACGGTGTGGCTTGGCGAGATGCTCCACATGCTTATCGGGAAAGCCGGACAGAGGATGATGCGATTTACAGATTCGAAGTCACGTCTATGACGCCCGAAGAACTCGACGCAGTTATCGCCTTCCGAAGAGAGGACGCCAAAGCGAAAGCTCATGAACCTCTTGAAATCGATGCCATTGACTCTTATTATTCTATAGTCGATGACATCATCAGCTTCATCGGGAAACACAACAACCAGCTATAAGGAAGTCCGAAGAGGTCGTAACGAATGAGTGTGCTAGATTGGGTGAGGGTTGCAAGTCTCGCACGTGAAGAGACAAAGTGTGATAGGCGCCAGCAGGTGAAATAGTGTCGGAGCAAAAATCCAATCGAAAGCCAACTAGAGTTTCAAGAAGATCCAGCCCGATCAAAACTCATAACGGGAGCTTGCGCCGAATACAAAAGTCATGAGATGGAGAGCAAGTTGGTTTAAAGTCTTTCAGTACAAACGAGCTTCAGGAGAGGTAACCCCGTAAAACTCCAGTAGAGGCAGAGCACCGGAACAGTAAAGTACAGTAAAACAGTAAAAGTAGACGAGAAGAACGTCAATCACTAGATTGCACAAAAGGGCCCATAATAGGAGGAAGTATTATGGACAACCGGAGGAAAGCGGAGGTAGGAAGACGGGTTGAGGTCCTGTCCCGTTGTGGACTGCCCAACCGACTAAGCGTACCAGGGTACGACTGGGACATCCAGTCTAATTGTTAGAACCAGTCAACCCGAACACAGGTCACTCTAATGATAGGAGCCCTATCGTCCTGTTAGGACGACCCACCACTGCAAAGTTCCTTCAGTTGACTCGTTCACCACTCTAGTTGTCAACTCATGATTTGCATTCACATTAACATTCCACCTCAACAACATTGGTATGCTGTGCGCAATCTATGATCTGTGTCAATGTCATACTAGCATTTCTCCGCGTAATCTATGTCATAGAAGCATTTATCGCCATTCAATATACAGAGTATTTATAAGGAGGGAAGCGTCCCCAAGTATGATGAAGGGACCTTAGTACTACGAGTCAGTGTTGTCATATTGAAGTTTGATTGAAGATCACAGTGGCACATTGCAGTCTGTTTGAAGACTAGTAAATGGTATACTAAAGTAACTATAATGGTTTGTTGTGAAGTTGAAAGCACACTGTGTTCTCAGGCATCTCGGCCTGACACTTTATACTTCGTGAGAGCCATCATCATCTTATTTCGACCATTGTTGGACTCACGGTTTGTTGTGCTGTTGTGCAAAGATAATTCGGTCGGCACAATCTTCTCAGGAGGCCAAGCAAGCTGCGAAGAAGGCATCATGATCGCCCCGCAGGCTTCGGACCCCGCTTCGTCTGATGGTGCCTAAAAACGTTTCTCCGTTGGTGTGTTGCGGTTTCGGAAGTCCAATAGCTCTGGGGTGGTCAGTGGTCCAATAGGCTATAGCTGATCCGCGGGAACTGTGAGACGGACGACTGTCGCGCGTCGCGGGAGAGGATAGATTGCGAACGTAGAAATTATAATCGACCTTCGCTGCTTCACGATTCAGGAAAGAGTCGAACTCACGGTGACGATCGAGGTGGCCGTGAGATTTCGAGAGGCGGTCATGAAGAGCGAGTCGCGGCCGCCATGCCTCTGAGTTCTCGATACTTTTAGAGTAGTCGCATGGTTGGTCCAAATTATGGCCGAGGCGGCTCGCCAGGCAGGTCGGGGCCGCGGAGAAGCCCAAGGCCACGCAGCAGATCAGGGCCGCGCAACGGATCCGACTCCATGCCGCGGAGCCGATCGAGGTTGCGCAACGGATCAGTGCCGCGAAGCAGAACAAGGCTGTGCAGATCAAGCCAAGGCACTGGCGCGGACGATCAATCTCGCAAGCTCTGTTGAGACCGACGACTCTTCTTCTCCGTTGATGAGAGTCATGGGCCAGAGCAGCGCGAAAATCAGTGTTCCAGGGGGGCATCATAGTGCGTTTTCCAAGAGTGATTTCATGGCATTTGCCAAACCGAGCAACGTGTGTGAGAGAAAACTAAATCCGACGTCCAAAAAAAGAAATCAGCTGAAAAATGTGGGTCCTTCCGCTCGTGTGCATTCTTGTAAGGTGCGATGGTTACAGTCAGCCGAAAGGTTCTTCGAGGAGAACAGAGCGTGTCTATCGAGATGAGGAAGTGTCTCGTCAAGCAGAATCGGAAGGCGAAAATGACGCGACCCGAGTATCACGCACCTTGGTTTCGAACCACAGCAGCGAGCCTCGCAGAGTGGGGGTGACGGGCCCCGGGGTCAGGCAGAGTGAGGCTGCAAATCCAGCGCGCCGCGCGCCGCGCGACATACTGTCGGACACTGTCCGGGACACTGTCCGGGACACGCATGATGCATCCATAATAAAGGTGCACATCGTTGCTCATAGTCACGACGATGCTGGTTGGTTGAAGACGGTCGACCAGCTGCTTCTGGGCCAGCGCAACGAGATCCAAAAGGCCGACGTGAGTCGCATCTTGGACTCGGTTATCGACGCTCTAAACGCCAATGCAGACAGAACGTTTTCGTATGTCGAACAAGCATTCTTTCAACGCTGGTGGGCGCACCAATTGCGAACGAATCATACCAAGGTCGGCCTGCTTCGGAAATTTGTCAAGGAAGGACGCTTCACATTTCTGAATGGAGGCTGGGTCATGCACGATGAGGCGGCCCCCTCGTACATCGATATGATCGACCAAACGGCATTGGGGCATAAGTTTTTATTGAAGGAGTTCGGCGTACGCCCGCGCATTGGTTGGCAAATCGACCCATTCGGACACTCCGAGCCACAGTCCTCGCTGTTCGGCACGGAGCTCGGTTTTGATGGTTTGTTTTTTGGCCGCCTGGACTACCGTGACAATGAGTACAGACGAAGATCCAAGGCAGCAGAGTTTCAGTGGCGATCGCAGAGTGACCACAATTCTACCATATTTACGGGTCTTACGGGAAGCTACTTGGGAAATTACGGCCCTCCTCCTGGCTTCTGTTGGGATGTCACTTGTTCGGATCCACAGTTCGTCGATGAACAAACTGGACAAAATCTGTGGAGCAGTTCCGATCCAGCAAGTCCAGAGTACACCCTGAATTTGCGAGAGCACAACGAGCAGATCGTGGAGAGCTTCCGACGCTTCGCTCTGGCGCAGGCCCGCGAAACACGCGGAGATCATCACAACAAGCATATTCTGATGACGTTCGGCAGCGATTTTCACTACATGCAGGCCGAGAAGAACTATATAAATTCGGACGAGTTGATTCGCCGCATCAACGAGGGCGAGGATTCTGGCATCAAAGCATTCTACTCGACCGTCGAGGCGTACGTGGATGAGAAAAAACGAGACGCGTTAGCTTCGGTGTCCTTCCCAGTTAAGGATGACGGTGACTTCTTCCCATACGGTGAAATGCCTGCCCAGGGCGAAGGCTTCTGGACGGGCTTTTTCACTTCTCGACCAGCGTTCAAAAGGCAGATCCGCGACTTCTCGTCTAAATACCAGGCATTTAAAACGTTTGACGCGCTCCAGGCTTTGAGCAATCAGAAACGGCGAGCAAGCAGAGGCAGTCATGTCGAGGTGGAGAACCGCAGATCAGGAGACAATGTTCTCTTAAATTTTGCAGATGCCATCGGCATCGCTCAGCATCATGATGCGATTACGGGGACAGCGAAGCAGCACGTTACATTTGATTATCAGAAGAGGCTGCATGCAGGTTATGCGTCCGCGTGGGAACGCGCCAAGGAATTCTTGAGTGATGAAGTCGGATTGACAGATCCCAAGCAGTGTTTGTTCATCAACGAAACGCGGTGTGATGTCACACAGAAAGCATTGAACGATCACGTACGCGGTAACAAAGTCACCATCGTTGTATGGAACAATTTAGGGAATCCGATCCAGACGCTCGTGGAGATCCCCGTCCCGCATGCGAATATTGCGGTTTACACCGGAGACGGTTTACCTCTTCCGGGTGTCGAGGTTTTGAAGGTCGGAGAGAGCTTCTCTAACTACGGCCTGAATCCAGCATCTTCAACCTTCGCATTGATGTTCGAAGCAACGTTGCCACCTCTGGGTTATTCTCTTTACGAAATCAGATCCATAGCAGCAGCGACTCAAACCGCATCAGCGAACCAAGCAGAAGAGTCAGCCAATCGTTCGAGTCTTTCTACACCCGATTCATTTGGAGAGTTGATGGACTTCGCGCAAAAGCCGCAAGGTATGACTGATGTGAAAGACGGCGCTGGTGAAATCTGGCGACATACGTTGGAAAACGATTTTCTCAGGCTCGAATTCGAGCGGGGGACCATCACAAAAATTCACCGCAAGGCAGCGAGAGATTCTGAAGAAATTACCATGAGAGTGACCCAACGTTGGGTGGCGTACAGGGGTATTCCTTTGTCTAAGGCACAAATTGACACAGGGAAATTCCAGCCTAGTGGTGCGTACATTCTCAGGCCAGAGTCTCGTCCCACTCGTGAAACGACGACTGTCCCGCAGAACGCCAAAGACGCGCAGAACGCCAAAGACGATCGGAGCACTACGGCGAACGAGGTGGAGTTGTTCCCCAGCGAATTCTCCATCCTGGGGGGAACCGAGGTTCACATCAAGTACCAGGATGGCTTCGTCCGGCAGAAGGTGCGTCTGTTCGGGGAGCGTGTGGAGATCGTGCATACCACGGGGCCTCTTCCAGACGGTGTAGAATTGGTTTCACGCTGGGACACCGACGTGGAGAGTTCCGACACCTTCTACACGGATGCCAACGGCCGCCAAATGATGAGGCGCACGCGTAATGGTGACGCCCTGAAGTACCACGGAGCGGAGTACTATTCCTCCAGGGTGGAGGAGATCGGGAACACGCGAGAAAACGAGCATCTGAGAATGTACGATTCGGAAGATGCGCGGGAAGAGTTTACGGGTAAGTTCATCGAAGAAAATACGAAGCAGTCGGTAACAGACAATTCGATTGAGGAGTCGAGTCGGACCGACGATTCGGTGGGCAGGAACTTCTATCCTGCAGCAGTAGCGGCTGAAATAAGGGACAGATACAAGCGACTGACTGTCCTTACAGATGCGCCACAGGGTGTGTCTAGTCTCAAGGAGGGTTCACTGGAGGTGATGGTCCACAGAGATTGCATCTGGGACGACTTTCGCGGTGTCGGAGAGCCATTGCGGGAAACGCGTGATATGGAGAGCTATGGGCAGCGCATGGCAGTGAAACGCGTATTTAAGAAGAAGCATCTCAAGTTTTCGCCTCCGCGAGACGCGTGGAGGCAGAAAATACAGGTGGTGGGAGAAAAGCTGAAGCACACGCTACCCGATGTTTCTTTCTCAGAGGCGTCCGATAAAAGTGATCACGACAACTCTATGAGACTAATCGTTAATTGGTTACTTTTGGCACAGCAAGGCAGTGTAGTAGATCTTCAGAGTGCAGTGGTGAACAGGGCAGCATCCGAGATGCAACAGCTCTTCTCATATGCCGCGGAACTGGTGAAAATCATCTATGGAGACGAAACGAAAAGTGAATTCGAACCGCAAGAGGATGACTTTTTCTATGTCGATGCTTCCACCGGCAAAAGAGTACATCCGGGCACAGACTTTATCATAAGCGAAACAACCGCGACCAGGGAGTGGGAATCTCTTCGGGCTTTGAACCGACAAGTGTCTGAATCGTTCCGCGAGCTTCGAACTCGCTTCTTAATAAAAGATGCGAGCAATGCAACCGAATTTCAGGGCGTGGACACCTGGTGCGCCCACTGCTGTATGGAGTCGCGCCTAAGACCAGTGTCGCTGGAAACGTTGGACGGTCTACAACGGCTGAGCACGGTTGGCGATAGCAAGCTCGATAGCAGCAGCGCAAAGCGTATGCTCCTCCGGAAGGAGGTGGCGCACACCGGTGAGATATCATCCGACCCGACCGGAGGTGTCACACAGTTCGAGCACGATTTTGAACTCATACCGCACATTGAGTTGTTCGATCAAAGCGTGCACCAGCTGAAAACGAAACATCGAGATCTTTGCTACAAAAGAGCGCACGCCGTTGCAGCATTCGTGCTCTCTGAGATGGAATCAATTGCGACAAATCGCACTGATCCGTACGGTCCAGTGGAATTCGATGTCGCTCGGGTCCCTAAGCATACTGGCCCGAAGCTAATTGCGACCGGGAAATTCTGGTTGAACATTGGCCGCCCTGAAGACGACAGGTGGAGAAAATATATCGACGAGATCTTCTGGAAGCCCCAGTTATTTTTCGGCAGGGATGAGTTCTCTTTCTTGAACAAACGTGGGTCCACCGTGGTCACTTTTTTACAGCGGCCTTTACCAGAGGGATTGCAGATAGTTTCTCTGGAAACACTTCCGCACTTTCAGCTGGTAATGGATCCCTCGCTGTACCGTGAGTACAGGGGCGCGAGACATCTGAGCCTCGACTATCAAACCAACGACGAACGAGACAGTGCAGTCAAATCCGATACAGTAGAAAGTTCCTTTCTGGAAAGAAATTACGCGAGCCACTACTTGGTTCGCCTCGCACATCAATTCGGAGAAAATGATATAACGTTAGATTTCAAGACTTTGTTTCGGGGTACGAAAGTGTTATACGTTGCAGAGTTAAATCTCAGCGGGAATCAAGAACGCGATAAGATGCCCTCGTGGTTAGACGCGAAACCTGTGCGTGGGAATATTAGTAGCTCTTGGATCACCACGTTTAGGCCGAATGAAATTCGGACGTTTGGGTTGAGTCTGGTACCCGTGCGAGGAGAACTTGATCAATGAGAAGAAGATCGCAGTGTTGAGCGCAACGCATGCACAGAACAGCTGAGGGTTGCGACTTTTGCTTAAGAATATTCAGCTTCAAAATGTATTTTTTCGCGAATAGCACGACCACGTCCACATGATATGAAACTAGTAATTAACATCGTTTCAAGTATTTCGGGTATCCAATCGTGTAGCTCTTTGCTCATACGTCAAGCCAAGATTCGTTTCGAAGAAAGGTATTAGGCATTAATGATGATCCCTGCATAGTGCTGTGTATAGACTTGTTCTTTGAATATCACCTGCGCAAGAAATGTGAACATGTAAAAGAATGTCTGTGCAATAACAAAGTGATTCGCGTGTGCGTGCGTTCATTGTCGTTGTCCTATCAGTGCGTTGGTTTTCTCTCGCGTGTCTCTCTTGTCCTGTGCGTCTCATGTATTCTGCGTAGTTTGTGCGGTTTCTTAACATTCTCGTCATCAAACTCCCTGGCAGTGCATGTCAGTTTGACAGTTGAAGTCCAAGTACTAAAGTTAAAGTTACTTTAAAAGTAGTATAGTAAGTTTTGTCAGCGAGCCACAGTACAGCAGAGACTTGCCACACGATGCCGGATCTCGATCCCGTAGAGTACAAGCGGTACGCGACTTTGACGAAGCACCATGTGAACAACCCGAAGTGTCATGACTCTACGTCTGAGTTTGTATCGCTAGGCTACGACAATGCGTTCATCCTCGATGACTTCCGCGAGAACCTGAAGATCGAAATCAAGGAGCTCGACCATGAGAGCATCGAATTCGACGTCGTCGGCATCGACGCCCCATTTGCCAACAGTCTGAGGAGGATCTTGATTGCCGAAATCCCGACAGTAGCCATCGATAAAGTGATGATTTACCAGAACACCGGCTGCCTGCAGGATGAGTATGTTGCGCACAGGTTGGGCCTCATCCCGCTCAACATCGAGCCCGACCACATCGAGTATATACAACTTCGAACCGATCTTATAACCGACTTTGTTAGCTTTTTCCCGAATATGAATTCCCGATTTGGTTTATTCCGAGATTCCATTCATAAAAAAATTCACTTCCTTTCAGCTTCGTCCGCGATGGCGAGGAGAAGCGGTCTGACGACAAAATCGAGACAGTGAAATTCAAGTTGCATGTGAGATGCGATGAGGCCGCGAAAACAGTCTACTCCCGGGATCTGGTTTGGGATCCGGCCGACGAACAGGAGAAGTTGGCTTTCGAGGGGAAGAAAGCGCCTGCCCCTCTGCACGATGACATCATTCTCGCGCGTCTGGCAAAGGGACAGGAACTCCTCCTAGAGTGCACTGCCCAGAAGGGTATGGGCAAGGAGCACGCAAAGTGGTCTCCAGTCGGAACTGCATGGTATAGGTTGCTGCCCCACATCACACTCAAAGAGGAGATTTACGACGAGGAAGCGGAGCGACTGAAGAGTTGTTGTCCGAAGGACGTATTCGATATCGAGGACCTGTCGTCGCAGATGAAGGCATCGACGGGGAGATCGAAGAGGGCAGTCGTCAAGAATCCGAGGGATTGCACAACGTGTCGCGAGTGCATAGAGCATTTTCCGCAGAAAGTCAATCTCCAAAAGGTGAAGGACCACTTCATTTTCCGTGTGGAGTCTATAGGCCAAATCCCTCCGGAGGATCTCTTTCAGAGGGCACTGACGCAGCTCGCGGAAAAGTGCAAGATGGCCGCCGACGTTCTTCAGAACGACGTGCCGCACCAAGCGTTGGAAGCTGGTGAAGATGCGGTGCACGGCTACATTGCGGAGTAGTAAAAGGAGGAACGCTTACTGCGGAATCCGTAGTGCTAGGAATCTGGCTCCTAGAGTGATATGTCGGTATATCTTAGGGACGGACGGTATACCGTAGCACTATGGCACGCGTCTCCTCTACTTGATGTCGCATTGTATTCGGGTGGTGGTCGTGAAACATACATAAGACATACTGATCCCATGATAACTGATCGGACTTTGCGGAGCAACAAGGGTGTTCGAAAAAAGTGAAGGAACCGTTCAGAATTTTGGCCCAAGAAATAATCCAACAGGAATTTGCAACGCGTTCCCTTTCTTGTCGTTCCCAACCCAAAGTGTCTCAGAGAAAATTAACAATGATAGCGAAGCTTCTGCTTCTGTTGCGTTGCGATGCTCGTGGATTCAGTGAGCATATTACCTACAGCGACAAGAACTACCAAAAAGATCTTGTGAGTTCTATTGTGAAAACGGGAGATAGAAAATATGGCGAGAAGGAAAAAATGTGGGCTTACTGGGCGGATATTCCGGAACGTGCGTTCATGCAGTATGTCGTCTGGCCACGCATCGTCTTGGAAAGCCGCAGGAAGCCTGGCTTGCGAGTATTGGAGATCGGCGCACGCACGTACAGCTGGTTGCCATTGGAATATTTTCGGAAACACAACGTCTCCTACTGGCAGCTTGAGCCAGAGCCCCCGCCATATTATTTCAAGCCGCCGTCATCAAGAGGAGAGAACACTCGTCAGAGGAGTCGTCTCGGTCTTGCCGGTTCGAGCCATAAGGACGATGATCCCAGCCCGATGAGCCTAAGAAGAGAACACCTGATACAAGCTACAACCGAGGACTTCGCAGAAATCGATGGCATTGGCGGAGATCGTGAGAACACCCTGTCGAAGTTTATCCATTTCTTCGACATTGTAATCGATGCCGGTGTGCTAGATGGTTACATACTCTTGCGGCAGCCCAATATCACCTTGCATCTGCGAGGCGTGCAGAAACTAATGAAACGAGCGTCAGTCGATGACATGGATCCCAGTCTAGGTCAGACCGAAATGCCGGAGCGGATCGACACTCGTCTCGAGTGGGACAGCGTTTTTCCTGACGTGAATAGGTCCCTGGGTAACAGTATGAATCGTGGACTGCGGAACGCCGTCGATCTGTCTGACAAAATGGTTCGATTAGGTGGAAATTTCGATCAGCATCCGAAATTACACGTTCCCGCGGGCGCATTGCGCAGCGGTGTCGAACCTGTCGAATCTGTCGGAGAAGACAATAGCTTCTGGCCAACCAACGGTCGCCCCTTGTACCTTGTCAAGCTAGAAGGCGGCTCGGGCGCCGGCTACTGGAATAAGTACAGTTGGAAGTCGCTCCGATGGAAACACGATTACTCATGTTCTTGCGAATCCTGTGTCACTTCCCCCGATCAGTTGACGCTCGAGGAAATCAGCGACGTGAGTGATTCTGCGCTCAGATGGTCCCCTTGTTGGGCGCGATGTTGCCGTCCTGCCGAACTATATTATAGTCAGTGGCGATTCCTCAAGCAATTCCTCCTCGAAAAATACTTTTTGCATACTACCGGTCTTGATCTGGAGGCTCGCGGTGTAATCGCACATGAATTCGAAGCCATTTTTCTAAGCAACATTTGAGTCTGTGTGTTTCTTTGTGTGCTGGGAGTCGGTGTTAATCCATGTGTAGCCATTTTGGCTCAAGTTCTGATCGACTGATCACCGCAGGATCCTAATCTTCACCTCCCTCGGATTGCGCCGGAGCGTAATCGCCGACCTCTTCGAGGGAATTGGGTGCGGTCGGTTGAGTGGTTTCCTGTGGGTAGGCGCTCTCCTCGCCTCTTGGCTCTTCCACTATGGCGGAATTTGACAGCAGGATCAGTGTCATCGTTGCCGATGGACCGTTGGGTTGGTGCTCTTTGAGAGGAGCATCTTCATGGACATGCGGACCCGCCTTCCTTCTGGGTTCCTTGCTGTTGGTAAATGGCCACTCGTTGGCATTGACGCGACGAAAGGATGGCAGGTTCGCCGCGCTCCGATATCGCAATGACATGTATTCGGGTGGTGGTCATGAAACATACATAGACGTACTGATCCCATGATGACTGATCGGACTGCGAGGCGACGAGGGTGTTCGGTGAGTAGGTGAAGTCAAGTCAGATGGAGAAAAGTGGAGAAAAGTTGGGCGAACTGCAGCTGAGGACTATCCGATGTGAGCAAAGATTTTCCGAATCCTTCTCTAATTCAAACCTGAATCAAAATTACAAATTCGCCGAAATGCTCGAAGGAGGCGATTTTCAATTTAAAAAGGAAGAAAGTTACTGCCTGTCCGAGGGTGGGTCATGGTGGTTGCATGCCCAAGAGACATGATCCTCATGAGCTAGCCGAGAAGCTGTCCTGAAATCCCCTGTGACTCCGCTTCGAACTCCGCGTGCGGATTCGATCAAAAGATGTTCCCCGTGCATTTCGTCGACAACTTCGATGTGCTGTCGAAGGGGCAGGAGATTTATAAGAGACTGACACGCGTCCGCGAAAAAGGGGATCGGCATGTCTACCTGGCGTTCTGCAATCTCACGGACTTCACATTCCCGAACATCTTGACTCTTTCGCACGTCACTAAGCTCGATCTCGGGTACAACAACCTGCAGCAGCTGCCGGCCGAGCTGTCGGAGCTGAAGAACTTACAGGAAATCCAGGCGCAGGACAACCCTTTGCTGTGGAATGTACCGAAAGAGCTAGCCACGCTGAAAGACCTGAGGTATCTGGACCTGCGGAACACGTCGGTCTTCACCATACCTCGCGAGTTCGCCGAGCTCCAGCCCTGCCTGAAGGACCTGAACCTGGAGAACTGTCCGCTGAAGCCGAACCTGCGCATGGCCTACGGTAAGGGCTACCTATCGTTGTTCCAGTACCTGAAGCGCAAGAACGACCGGCGGAAGTACAAGAACGAGCTGGTGCGCCAGTTCCGGGAGGACATCTACCCGTTCGACTCCATCGAGAGCATCAGGGTGAAGGTGAACAGCATCTTCCACCAGATGAAGGACTTCACGAGTCACGATCTGCGCAAACTGGTCCGCCACGCCCCCCGCATCCTGCCGCCGAACATGGAGGACGTGCACGAGTCTGCGTTGCGGCAGCGGATACAGGAGATCGTCGAGGAGGACGAGGCGATGCAGGAAGTCGGTCGCCTGCAGCTGAAGATCCGGGGGCTGTACCCGGAGGCTCCGCTGCTGTTCGCCGCCGATATGGCGCACGCGATCTACTGCACCTTCCCGCCTCAGGACGTGGCGCAGATCTTCTCGAACCGCGACCGGCCGTACATTCTGGACGAGGACTACACGCGGGTCAATCTGGACCGGATCAAGGAGAACTTGGTGCACTTGAGGAATGCGAGATGGTACAGAGATTTGAGGATAGTGCAAGATCGTTCACTTTCGGGCTAGTATTCTGAATTCGCAATTCCGATAATTATGTTGGTCTTTCGCAATTCGAGGATGTTATGCTCCTTTCGAAGAACTTTTCGATGTCCCTCAGGTACCGCCATATCTGCGAGCGGATAAAGAGCGTGTACGTTTCGTGCGAACAAGTCACGGACGAATTAGTCGATAAGATCTTCGATCATTGTTTGGAGTCTTCCGGGCACGACAAGGAAATGCTGAGTAGGATGCTGGAGAAGGTGTTGCCTCCAGAATTCAACGACGCCATCCAAATGATTGAAGAAGGTAACCCGTTTAATTTCTTCATTCCCGATACAAACGCGGAGCAAGAAGGCGGAGGAGGTATTGACGTCAGTATGGATGACATCGACCCTGGGGATGTTGGCGGTAAAGGCGAGGATGAATAATCATTCCGCGGTGTGTCGAGTGGACTCGCTTCTCTCCTCGTTCCTGCGCAATTCAGTTTTCTGTTCGTCTCGTCGCAGCGCAGTTTTTTTCAAGCTTGTATCTCACCTTTTAAAGGCAGCGATGTCAAGAGTGTGCGGATTGATTTTTTGTCTTCCAAATTTCTCTTCTCTCGAGATAGCCATACTAGGTGGAAATTGATAGATTCAGTTGCCTTGAGTTAACTTGACTTAACTGCGTAGTCCTGATCATCATCATGATTCGTCTCCACTTCCCGCGGCGGTGTCAGAGGCTCGCCGAGGTTTTCTCCCGGTGGGGCTCACAGGATGTTGAAGTGAAGAATGAGGGGGTTGAACGAATGGTAGACGCTATTCATCACAGTCGGGGCATAACAAATCGGATCGGACCTGTCATGAAGTTTTTCGTCGGTATGGCTCGTTTTTTCGGACGCGCTCCCGGACCGAGTGGGATGGATGGCCTACGATCGATGAAAGACGTGCCAGACCTGTACATGTTCGAAAATTGGCACAAGAGCCGTGAGCTGAGAGCGGGCGTGGAAATGGCATATGCCGAACTGCTCCGAAGACTGTATCAGAAGGATTACACCAACATGTATGAACTCGTGAAGCACGACGTAGAGAAAATGTGGTTCTCACAGCAAAACCAAGCAGAAGGCGAATCCGGTGCAGACGAAGTTGTGAGTAGCGGTAACTCGGACAACACCGAAGAGAGTGACAACAACAAGAGAAAAGCCACAAAGATAGAGGAGTTAGACTTATCAGGTCTGAAAACGCGTGTGCGGTTTCTGAAGCTCTACGGTCCCGGCACAATGGCTTTTCTCACGCCGCCAGAGGACGGTTCCGACATGAAGTTTAACCGTCTCCTAGAACGCGCTCGAGAGAATCGGGAAACCTTTGCCAAGGAGATGATGCAGCGCAGCACACTACACATCGATTTGGAAGCAGCAGCCGTCGATACGAAGAATGGCATTGAGCGTCTCGATAGACTCACGTTGTCGTGTGATTTCAACATCCGCGAAGGAATTATCGGATCATTTCTTTGTAGCTCCTGGGAAAGCGTTCATAACGACAAATCGTGAAGTCGGTCAGATCTGAGCGATCTGAGTAGCATGCACGAATAAAATGCCCAACCTGCTAGCAAGTGGCAGTCGCTTGTTCCATTTTCCTCTCGGTTTTGCGACAAGTACTGTTGGCACGCATGGTTTTCTGCAGATTTCGAGTATTTTTCGTTTGAACAATTACGATCACAATCTCAGCAAGCCAAGGATGGCAACGTAATGATATTCTGAGTCAGTGTTGATTTTCTAATTCGTGTTGATACCTGAATTATATTCGTCTATAGAGCAGAGCAGTACTTTATATTTCAGAGAGGTACCAATGACAGTCACAATTTAAATTAATCAACGATTCACTAGGTGAACCCAATCTGAGTATTACTTGGAATTCTGCGCAAGACGCCAAGTTGTAGTTAGTCGTGACGATACACCCTGAAGATGAGACAGATCCTGATGGTTGCGGAGAAGCCGTCGATCGCGAAAGCGATCGCGGTTGCACTAAGCGATGGTGGAAAAGTGACGGAGCGTCGTGGAACTTCACCTGTCAGCCCAGTTCTCGAATTCGAAGCATACTGTCCTCTAGTCAAAGCCGGAAAGGAAAAGGTGTGGGTGAAGGTTACCAGTTGCGTGGGTCACGTCTACAAACTCGAATTTACAAAGGACTTTCTTGACTGGAAAAAGAATCCACCAATCTCGCTCTTCGACGCAACGGTATAGCCTCAATGGCATAATGTGAATATGTCATTTGATTTTTCATCACTTCTTCAACGAAGTTTGATTTGAAGTTTCCGCTGAGTGTGGCTAATTGCTTGAATATACTTTCGCCACAGACAGAGAAGCTCGAAGTCAATTCCAGACAGAGGGTCCCAGCGCATTTCCGAGACGAAGCGAGGGGATGTGAATTCCTGGTACTATGGCTGGATTGCGATTTGGAGGGTGAAAATATTTGTTTCGAAGTCATGAAGACAGCGTGCTGCAAGGATGACGACTACAATTCTCCTCTTGTGAAGAATAAGAACGTCTATCGAGCATCTTTCTCCGCCTTGGACCCCGAAAGTCTCAAAAAAGCGTACTGGGGACTCCAAGGACGGCCAAACCGGAACGAAGCGGACGCTGTGGATGCCAGGCAGGAACTCGACTTGAGGATAGGTTCGCATGCTCTACGTTCTTGTCTTAGACTCAATTCGCATGCTTCACTTTCTCCACTCCTAATCCTTTTTCAAAACTCGTTTTCAACTTTTGCAGGTTGTGCGTGGACGCGATTCCAAACGCAGTTCTTTCAAGGTCGATTCCGTGACTTGGACGCGAGTTTGGTATCGTACGGTCCCTGTCAGACACCAACGCTATGGTTCTGCGTCCAGAGGCAGGACGAAATCGACGCGTTTAAGCCGGAGAAATTCTACATTCTGAAGAGCTTGATCAAGATGAAGACAATATTCGACGGGGTTAGAGCTCGCATGAACAGGCAGGACCCGCAGTGCAGGAATCCTAGCTCCCAAGAGTTTCGACAGAGGTTTCAGCAGTGGGAGGCGGATCAGCGACAGCATCATGGGCAGAGAGACGAAACGCTCGAGATGGAGTGGACCAAGGGGCCGATATTCAGCAAGGAGTGTATCGAGGGTTTGAAGAGCATGCTGTTCGTCGATGCGGCGGAGCAGGCAAAAAAGGCAAACGCGGTCGGCGACCGCCCGAATTATCACGAGGCCGCCGCCTCCGGATCCGGAGAAGCTCCAAAAGCTTGTCTCGACCTGAATCGAACGTACCAATTCCTGCTGGATGTTACGCAATGCAGCACGAAGGAAGCGGCGTCCCAACGGCCGCAGGGCATGAACACAGTGCAGATGCTGAAGCTGGCGAGTTCGAGTTTGGGTATGGGCCCCCACGAGGCGATGAAGGAGGCGGAAAGCCTGTACTTGAGAGGCTACCTGACCTACCCGCGTACGGAGACGACGACGTACCCGCCGGGTCTGGATCTGGACGCCCTCCTGCGAGGGCAGTGCAGGAATCCAATATGGGGCAACCAGGCGATTCAGCTCACGCAGCTGGGCCGAAAAGCTCCACGAAAGGGCTTCGACGCAGGAGATCACCCGCCCATCACACCGACGGTCCAAATTCCAAACTCCGTGGGGGAAATCGGGAGTCCCCGAACGTGGAAGCTCTACGAGTTGGTTTGCAGGAACTTCCTAGCAAGCATATCTGGGGACCTCCTCTATCTGACCAAGAAATTCACGTTCTCGTTGTCAAGAGACTTGTCAAGAGACTCTGGAGGTGGGAAGAATCCGAAGGACGAGAACTTCAAGAACTTCAGCGTGCAGTTCACGATGAGTGATAGGCGCCTCATTGACGCAGGCTTTCAGAGGGTCTTACAAGGTACAGTTTTTTCATACGAAATTAGAATGCAGTTTTCGGTCTTGGAATTTCTCACGATACGATTGTACTGCGTCTCTCACTTTGAGATTTAGAAACGTGAACTTTTCGTCAATTTCAGCGAATTTCGACGAAGAGAACTTCGCCCGGAATTTCAATGACAGCATGCCGTACGACATCGGGGAGTATGTGAATAAGGATGATCGTTTTGTCCTTAAGTACAACCCTGTAGAGGATGACAACTACTTTCTCAAGAAGACGAATCGTCGTCTTCTCAACAATGACTTCATTCTGGAGTGCTCCGAGAAACAAACGTCCCCGCCTGACTATCTTTCCGAGTCCGATCTGTTGGCCTTGATGGACAGCAATGGTATTGGCACAGACGCGTCCATGGCAACGCATATCGAGACTATCACGAACAAGAGGCCGTATGTCGAGGTGACCGGAGGTCGAAAGCTGATCCCGACGAAGGTCGGTATCAATTTGATCCATGCATACGGCTTGGTTGACAACGAGCTTTGTGTGCCAAAGATGAGACAGGATATGGAGAAAGCGTGCACCTTAATCGCCAAAGGTCAAGCTAAGAAAGCCGAGGTCGTGCGACACGTCCTCAGTGTCTTCAAGAACAAATTCCGGTTCTTCTCTGAAAACACGGCGTGTATGGACGCTTTGTTTTGCAAGGAATACACAATGCTGTCCGCTGTAGGGTCGCTCGACGTTTTCGCTGCCCCGGTCAATAGCAGTGGTAAGAAAGGCAAGGGAAAGAAGGGAAAGCCAGCTGGGCCGTCGCATGACGAAATGCTGGAGCTCAAGCGTCTGGGGATGGTGAAAGTGTGCGATAAGGGACGAGGCAAGTCAAAAGGTCCTCTCGTTTCTAATATTTGATGCTCTCATTTCAAAGATTAAGCAGTACTTTCACAAAATTTGAATTCGACACGATCCGTGCACTCTGCGGGCAGCGGAGCAACTCCACAGTGAATTTCAACTCTACAGGAGGAAAAGGCAAGGGTGACAGGGAAAAAGGCTCCGGAAAAAAAGGTAAGAAGGGTCGAGACGACGATGACTATGTTCCGGAGAGTGATAGAATGTACTTGGCCAACACGGGTGGTGCAACAGGAGGCGGGTCCGCTGGAAGCGCGGCAGGAGGCTTAGGAGGCATCATGATCGTTACGAACACGAAGGAGAAAGAGATAGCGAAAGTTGAAAAGAAAATTCGTGAAGTAGAGCGGCTGGAACAACAATTGGCAGAAGGAAAGAACATCGACGCTCTTCAGCAGAAGAAGATCGATCAGAAGATGGAATTCATGCTCGAGTTGGAACGTCTTCTATGCAAGTAGCAGACTCATTGATCTCACACACAGTAAATGTAACTTCGTTTTGAAGTTGATTAAAGCGTTGAGTCAGATATTAATAACGCTACTCTGGTGTGCAGACTTCCAATTTGTTTTCCACGTTGTTTTGAAAACGAGCGTGTCTTCGTCTGTTGTTGGAGGGTGCGCGGAGAGGTCCTGGTGTCGTGCAGATGTGTGTTTTGTTTCAATCTAAACAGCAAACCCGTTGATGTGCTGTTGTTCATTGGAGCGGAGAGAATTAATTGCTTTTTCTTTTGATTTCAGATCGTCTGCGTACTAGCCCACCGAAGATCCCGAGAGAAGAGAGACGCTGAGCGTTCGCGACACGGGAGAGTGAGATTCGATTCATTGTGAGAGTCCAATTTCGAGGTGCAAAGGCCGTCTTCAGTTCGACAATCTGGGCCAGGGGTCAGTGTTTAAGAATACCACTCTGTACCTTGCGCGGACATTCCACGTCTCAAAGCGAACATTTTTTCCAGTCTGAAGTCGTGACCTTATGTTTCTCTGATCAGAAAACGTGTGCGATGCCTTCGCTGAAAGATCGTTCTTCTGCCCACGCGAAGGCAGAAGTCGCCGCCGAAAATGCCGAGCTTGCGTCTGGTGTGGCGGATCCCGGCCTTGGACCACGAAGAAACAAAAGGAGCAACGAGGCTTTGACTGACGATGAAGAATACAGCGAAGACGGAGGCGCTGCGAAGCCGAGAAAGGCCAGTGCCAAGTCGAAGGCTCCGAAAAAGGCTGCAACCAAAAAAGCAGCGCTGAAGAAGAAAGCCGGAAAGAAGACGACAGCAAAAGCCAAGGCAGAATTGGAAAGCGATGAGTCAGCGAAAGATCTCTTCGCTGACTCAGATGGCGAAGCACCACCGTTTGCGCCGCCTATGACTGGTCCTGCTTTCGAACCGCCAGAACAAGAAGACATATTCGGCAATGCTACAGCGCCGGTTCGTGAAAGAGTTATTGGCGAGGAGGAGGATGGGGACTCATTCCAGCAGAGAATGAGCGAACTGGCGGCTCAGCGTGATAAAAACGGCTCAAAAGTCCCCGGATCTAGCGCCGTACTGATTTGGAGATTTGATTCATTTTTGCACGTCAAATGAACATTTCAGCAAAAAATTCTCGCCCAATATGCTCTCAGATGCCGAAAAGAACGCGTGCCTCCGGGAAGGCAGCGTCAGGCCCGGCGAAGGCCGCATCGAAGGCCAGAACAACTCGCACCAAGAAAGCGGACTCGTCAGAAGATTCACATGACAGCAACGACAGTGAATCGGATGAGGAGGAAAGCTCTGATGAGGAGGACGACAGTAGCGCACAGTCATCAGAAGAGAGCGACACTGAAGCGAGAGAACGAAAGAAAATTAGTGCGGCGGAGAAAGCCTGGCGCGAGCACCGTCGAGTCCTTCAAGAGCAGAAGAAGCTTGCGCTGAAGGAGCTGAACGAGTTGAAGGCATACACAAAGATGTATGTAGGTGTCTCGTTTCATTGTACAGCAAGTGAGATTGCAACGGAGGGAAAAACGGGCAAGCAGATCGTCGCCAGGCTACTTCGACGTTTAAAAACGGAATGCGCCACTTACGAGTCGTTTAGAAGCTTTGCGAAACCCAGTTCTGCAGAGGGACAGACAGAACAGGACGAGGACGAGGTAGAAAGCGAGGAGGACGAAGACAGCGAGGAGCAGGAGCACAACCTAGACGCGAGTGCAAGGAAAAAAAAGCAAAAGACGACGGTGCCGTTGACTTATCGTGAAGCTGATGAGGCCGAGAGAGAAATGACGGCGCCGAAGGTGAACACCGGTGGCAAGTTTGAAGACGATTCAGAAGAGAGTCCTGCCGACGACAGTCTAGCCGAGTCATTCGTGATTTATTTAGAAGGTGGGAAAATGAGCGAAGCGCAGGTAGAAGATGTGCAGGCGCTTCTCAAAGACTTTGGCGTGCGGAAAGACAAATGCCAGCCCGTGAGTATACCGGATATTTTTACCTGGACGTGCACGGATCTAAATTTGATCATTTCTGCATCCTAATCTGTTTTTACGTCAGTATCGTCTTGATGTGATTTCTTTTTGATTCCTAGGTGAATACGAGCGAAAGAAAACGAAGGGAAAGAAAGTCGGAAAGGACTGGAAGCCGAAACCTCACTTTGATCCTGTGAAGAGCAACAACGTAGTGCCGGATAACATCTGTACGGAGTGCTTTCATATGCTGGCGTCAAGCGCGAAAGGTGATCAGCAGCCAACGACGAGCCGATTTGACGCCATTGACGTGAAGAATATTGCCGATCTGGAGCGCCAGTCGTTTTTAGATGGGAACCGATTGTTTCCTGTTTTCGACAACGACGGCAATGTTAACATTCCAATGCTTCTGGCAACGCATAGATCCTTGTATTCTGCAGCAGAAAAGCAGCATCGCGAGGAGTGGAAGGAGCGTCTGAAGAAGCCTGCCGATCTAGAAAAGTTCCGGCTGGAAACTATAGCTGAAAACAAGGAGCTCGAAGAGAAAGCGCTTAAAACTTTAGGTATAGAACTCCCGTCATTTTATGTCTAGATTGCGTGAAGGGTGCGTCAATGTTTTCAAATCGACTTCACAGATGGTGACATCGAAATGGGAGACGCCGGCGCCGATAGACAATTTCAGTCCTTGAAGGATGCCGCTGATGGAACTTTTCGCAAAGAATGGCTGCAGAAGACCAGCTGGCTGGTAAACTGGGCCCTGAAGCATGGCATGGTGAGTGCCTCGAATATCGGAACCGGCAACCTGACGGGGGACCAAAAGAAAGCTGCACGCCTCTACAAGCGGAAAGGACTAAGCTGGTATGATGGGCAAAAGACTGCACAGCTTGCAAAAGCGGGAGCCGACGTTCTCCGCGACACGCTGGACGGTGACAACACAAACGAGAAGATCAAGAAAAGTCTGCTGGACCAAACACTTAACGAGGGAGTGGGCTTTACGAGTCGCAAGCGCAAAGCTTGCACAGCTCCAACGAATGGTCCCGAATCTCTCGACCTAAACGGGGGTGGACTTGAAAGCAAAATGGAACTGAAAGCAGTCGGTGATAAAAGTTACAAGACGTCCTTCAAACTTCTAAACGAGGCACAGCAGCAGGAAACGTACTGTCGAGGAGCAGGTAGCAGCAGTTCCAGCAGAAGCAAGCCCGCGCTGCCGATCTCCTCGTCATCGACTCCTGGTCTCATATCGAGAGTCGATGATATCTTTTCTACCAATGTTGACAGCGACAACACTGGTGGCGCAGCTCTTCGTTTGAGAAGAGATAAAGGTCCCTCGCCGAGAATATCGCCGAAGACGAATCCTGCCCAGGTTTCGGGCCTTTCTAAGATGGAGCAATTGCGTTTGAAGATGAAGGG
>JACKZZ010003116.1_pt1 | contig 28935 bp, 18 predicted proteins | sample 8027871 | NCBI WGS metagenome assembly JACKZZ01 (sample SAMN15724774, study PRJNA655200) | protist metagenome | isolation source: fluorescence activated cell sorting (FACS) single amplified genomes of... | place: USA: West Boothbay Harbor, Gulf of Maine | collected 2000-07-19
TGCTGACCCCCGTGAGTGCCGTTTCGCCTCCTCCGTGAGCGGTGCACAGAGGATTGTCGTCAAGATCTCTGAGCTAGAAAGTCTTAACCGTTACCATGTCTACCTGCAGAGGGTGTATTCGTTTTTGTTTTTCTCCAAGGTTTCTGGGATCGAGAACGACGCGCATCTCCACGCTTTTAGAGAAAAACTCGTGGAAATGACGATTAACGACCTCAGGAAAGCCTCGGGGACTAAGTATCATCAGATCTCTTCTGCGGAAGGTGCTAGATTGAGGGATTTTAAGGCTAGAAAGGATGAGGTTAGGGCGAAAGCGTTATGGGGGGAAGATGGTACGGCGGAATTGGAGAGGATGCGGGCGCTGGGGCTGCCGGTTAAGATTCCGCGCGGGAGGGCTAGTCTTGGCGAGGTAACGGGTGGTAATATCGGGTGCAAGCACCAGCTGAACAGCGCGGAGTTGATCGAGGTTTTTGACGGAGAAGTCGAGCATGCTGGGACTTTCAGGCCGGATCCGATGGCTTCCCCTGGGGAGTACCCCCAAAAGGCCGGTCTCCTTACTCTCGGGCATCCCAGCACCATGATCTCCGAAGAAGAGCTGTTGTTCCTCCACGGTTTGTTCCTGGAGATGCCGTTTGAGACGCTGTTTGGGACGGATTGGGGGGAGATTTCGCTCCTATTTCTGCACTCTAGCAGGGAGGACCTCGATGGCGAGGACTTCATAATGCCAACCGAGGCCGCGGGAGACAGAATGATCATCCGCAACGCTCCGACGCTCTCGGGACGGATGAAGATGCTGTTCCCTGAGTACTTCACTCTTCCGGCGCGGGCTAGGTATACGTTAAGGCAGGTCCTAGGCTTGAGAACGGATTTCGAAATGCGAAAGAGTGAGGAATTTTCCTCCTCTGAGCCCGCGCAGAATGTAGAGGGTAGGGCCCAGGGCACTACGGCCCAGGGCACTACGACCCAAACCGGTCAATTTTCCTTCTCCTACGGGCTGGAGGACGTTAAGACCCAAACCGGGAAGTTCCGGTACGAGGGGAGCGTTTTTTCCCAGGGAGAGGATGTGGATCTAGCGCTTGGGGGGTTTGGGGCTGAGGAGTATTACAGCACCCAAGCCGGTTTCAAAATTACCCAAAAAGACTTTGATGAGGCCTATGCCGCGAAAGCTTTAAGACTCCAAGAAACTTTGAGGGGGAGAATGGGGTTGGTGGGAAAACAGGACAAAAGCAATGCTGGGGCGGATGTCGCTATGGGCGGCGCAGAGGCGGCTACGGGAGCGAAGAAGACAGGCGAGTCCAAGTTGAGAGCTTACTTGAGTGGGTATCAGGATAGGATTGCTAGAGAAAGTGGGATGTTTTTCGTTTCTCCGGGGGCTTCCAAGGACCAAATTAAGCATGGACATGTTAGTTTTCCGGAGACGATGGGGGTTGAGATGTTTAGGATGCTCCAGCGGCTTGCCACGACGAGTCAGATCCAGTTCGCTGCTAAGCAAGAGCTCAAAGGATTGAGAAAGAAATTTTCCGGACGCGACCAACTCTCCAGCAGGCGGGAAATCGCCCGGCATTTCGACAGCAGCTCTTCGGGGAGTCTGCGGGTGTTGTGGCCCGAAAACAGCGGGGTTGGGGTCGGTTCTCTTGGGCCTAACGACATCCAAGACCCCGGGGTCTTCAGATACTTTTTCACTCATAATCGCCGGCTTGAGAGGGGAGAGGATGTTGTTGGAGCCCAGAAAGGGTCTGCCCAAGAACCCCAAGAAGTTGAACAAGAAAATGATCAGGAGACCGATATGAGGTTAAGACCGGCTCTGAAGGTTCTTCCGTTTCTGGCTAAGCATATGGTGAGTTTGTTTCATTTACAGGGGTATAAGCTTGAGTTTAACGGTTTTAAGTTGGACAAAGTCGCGGAGGAGGCCCTTCTCTTCGACGGCGACTGGCCCTCCTCCCCCGAGGAGGTGGGCGACGACGTCGAGGGAAGTGCGCTGTCGTTTTCGGTGGGCGGTGCGGTGCAGCACGGCCGGGGGGAAGTTGTGACCACAAAGAATACGGAAGGCGACGCCATGATGAGCGGGTGTTGGCGGCAGGGTGCGTTCATCGCGTTTCCGGCGCGGGAGGAGTACTATCCGCAGGTGGAGACGATGTTACGGGGGTTTAATCAAATTCTTAACGAAGGCAATGCGGACGACCGCAAAACTGTCTATGGATTGGAAGATTATTTGACGGTGAGTCACTTTCTGGAGCGCAATCTCTCTATACCCGACGTAGACAGTGAAGACGACCGTGTTATATCCGGCAAAGGAGTCCTCGCGCTATCCTCCAAAGGAGCAATTTACACCCAAGATCGGTTCACAGTCAGCAGTCAGTGGGAGAAGCGACAAGCCCTCCCCGATTTACCCTCCCATGCGCCCTCTCTCCCGGTCTTTAGCAGGGATATGATTTCCAGGCTTCAAGCGCTGTCTAACGCGTTCGTTTTCGATTCTAGGAGCGGCAAAGGCCGTACGAAAATTGATACGGGGATTTCGGCTACTGAGAGTGGGGTTGACGGAAAACAGCAGATTTTGAGTCCCGAAGCAAAAGAACGTAGCGAGGAAGTTGACCCGTTAGGGGTCTATGACGAAAAAAGACTTCACGTCACCATGAATGTGGGGCATTCTCAACCCGGAAACCAGCTTGCTTCTACCGAGACTCAGACTACCTTAGCGTCTACCTCCCACAACGAAGCCCTGTACGGTGATTTCCTCGGTCTTTTGGGGGCTGCTTACTCGACGAAGATGGCTATTTCGGGGGATGCGAAGAATCTTCAGGCACAATGGCTTCAGAGACTCTTAAATGACGGTAAAGAGAGAGAGAAAGCCGAAGAATACGCGTATGTCGAATGGGAGAACTCGATGCTGCAGAGCGTGATTAGCGATGTCACGAGGGAGAACTCTAGGCTGAAGAGCATGATCACCGCTAAGGAGGCCACAAATGCGCTTCAGGGATTGAGCATGGAGCACACCGCGCAGTCCGCTGCTGACGTTAGCCCTGCTGGTGTCATCGCCCCGCCGGTCGCGGTTGCTGCGGCTCCCGCAAGCGGCTTCATGGCTCCCACGAATGAGACTTCTCAGAGGGGTGGTGCGATATCCGCCGTTTCCTCGTTTGCTTCCAAATTGTGGAAAGGATCCGTTAGCAGCATGCTAACTAACCTCTCTCTGGCCCAGCCCGCTGTCTCGGATGCTCCGGTGGCCGACGCCGCACCCGTCGCCGTCTCCCCCCCGGCGGTGGAGACTCAGAATTCACCCCGTGCCGACGAGGGAGTTCCAGCTACGGCGGCCGACACTCAGCAGGGTATATTGGTCCAGGATGTCCAGAAAGCCCCTTCATCCTCTCCCAAAGCAAAAGCTCTCACGGAGGCTGAAATGGCTTCTGGGGTGTTCCGTCGGATGATTCGCAGGGCGTTCCGGAGCAGGAGTTCGGCTTGGAGGGCGGCTTTTTCTCTGGTTTTGTCACGGATTAACACTTCCGGCGAGACGATCGACGCTGCTGTTGATGTGGACGCCGCGTCGCAGTCGAGATCTGCGAACGAGAAGGCCATGTGTCAACTCATGAAAAGCCTCTCTCTTCCAAGTATGCTCAGTATGTTGGATGGTCATTGGAGCTCGCAAGTCGCGGGCCTGGGGGTAACGGACCAGATTTTTGCGAACAGTTTGGAGTTGGAGGGGCGGTTGGAGGCTGTATTAAAGAAAGAAGTGACTTCTGCAGCAGAAAAAGCCACAATGGAGGCGGAAGCGGAGGGAATACAAAACCAGAGAGGGGCTGCTGGGTCTGTGGTGGGTCCTGGAGGCTCTGTCCGCAACGGTCTTGTCACTAAATACGCAGAATCCCGCTCCGAAGAGTTCGTTTTAGAGAACTTAGATGATCTGAGGCATAGATTCTCGATGATGTATTCCGGGCTGAAACTGGTGTTTGGGGATACGCCGCGGGGGAGTAGCAGTGCCAGCAACTCCGTCTTGACTCCCGATGCAGCCGAGACCCCTCCCGATGTAGGCACCGTAGTTGAAAATCCCGAGACCGGAGAGGGGTGGTATTGGACCGGCGAAGCCTGGAGAACCGCCTCCCAAGCGGAACTCGATCAAGCCAAGGCCAGCGGGACCGGGAGCCCGACCGAGCTGTACACCAGGGAGGCGAGGAGGGAGGACGGAGAGGGTGATGGAGAAGGTGATGTGGCTGACGGAGAACGACGCACAGTTCTGGTCGCTGTTTCCGCCGATAATGTTATTAATGAGTTCTTCCCCGCCTCTGAATCCGAAGGTTTCCCGGTCCACCAGTTAGATATGCCGGTGATACATCCGGTTCCTTATAGGTTTCCCTCCCAGGTGATGTTACCCGACTTCAGTTCAATGGGTCCGCTCGACATGGACCTGGGCTCCTTCGAACCCGAACAGCGCCTCTCCAAATTAAGAACCCGAGAGACTCACTTGGACCAACTGAGGAGGCAGATCTCGTACTCGGGGCGGAAGTGGGGAGAGGGAATCGAGAGTTTGAAGAGGGTCGAAAAACAAATCAGCCTTATTACCCGCCAAATTAGGAGAGTTATTCACACCCTGGGGGATGTGGAAAGGCGGTGGAGATCGTTGAAAATCGAACCCGGCTCCGACACTGCGGCGGCTATGCGCGAGCTGGCGGAGTGTGGGCGGGAGAAAGGGCTCAGATCCTCCGGAGATCCGGGCCATGACTTCGCCGAGTATGCGCGCCATGGCTGCCTGAACCCGGTTCTCCTAAGACGGCTCGTAAGCGAAGACGACGCTGCCGAAGTCAGAAAATTAATCAGGCTGCACAGCAACTTGGTTTTGGGGTTGGATAGCGCGGTGGTTTCGCCCCTGAGAACCCTCGATCAATCCGATATTTTGGGGAAGCTCTTCGGCGCGGAAGCCCCCGTTCTGAATGTTAACGCTGTTAACGCTGCTGCAGGTCAATCAGGAGAGTCTATTTACGTGAATACCGGGTCCGCTGTGGGGCAGTCAACGGGAGCCAATGGAATTAGTGCGGCGAGCCTCTCCGGCGCCAAGGTCACTGTCACGGAGACCGGTGTTCCCGGCTCTTCCGGCGGAGCGCTGCAGGACATCGGCATGTCCACCAACGGAGCTCCTAATGGCAACACTCTTAGCACCCGGATCGAGCAAATTTGGGAAATTTCTCGCAAAAACAAAAGCCGGCTGCGGAACGCCGCCGTTGAGAATACGACTAACAGCTACCTGGAGGAGAAGTACAAACTCAGCGAAGGGGGAGTAATTCCGCCTGGCACGCAGATGGATATCAGCGTCGAGCTTTCTGAAGAGCAAGAGCAAGAGCTAGAGAGACGGGCGACTTCCGGCCTGTTGGAAGCGGTAATGAAGCCAGTTTTGGCGGCCTCCGCGGGGCAGTGCGAGATTCTGGAGCCAGGTCTCGGGAGTTTGTGGAAAACTCAACCTTCTCTTCCCCTGCATTTAAGACCAGAACAAGACCAGATTGATGTCATAATAAAGGCCTGGAAGGGTGATTGTTCAAGCATGGAGAATCTCTTTCGCGACTTGATTTGTGCGCTGGGAAGTGCGGAGAAACCGGCGGAAAAGAGTGGGGGTGGGGGTATGGATATGGCCCCCCTAGGCGGTTCTTCGATCCTCCTAGGCCGCTTGGACGAAGACGCTGAAATGGTTCAGCGGTACAAGGGGATGCGCGTCCTAGAAGTCGCAAAACTGGACCAGAAAAGGATCTTAGGGGTGTGGGGGGTATCTGTGATATTTTCTCATACTAGGGAGCTCTCGTCGATGGCGGCGGCTGTGAAGGGGAGATTCTCCAGCAAACAGGGCTTCCCCCTTTTTGAACGCCGAGTTATGGAGGGTCCTTTGGAGGCGCAGGTTGTGAGGCCCCGGGAGGGCGTGGATAACTACCAAATTGTGTTTGGGCACCTGTCTTTGAGTGACCCGCGGGAATGGGAAAACAGGGTAGAGGGCTTGAGTGCGCTAGAAATGAAGGCTCTTCTCGCTGCTGTTCCGTGCTTTTCCAACCCGACTAGCGCGTTAAGTGAAATGCTTCACAACCTGGATTTCGATTTCAGTAGCATGAAGGGACTGTACAGGAACCCGGAGGAGCCGAGGAGGGATGCCCCAGCGCCGGATCCCCCGGCGGATGACGATGACTCCAAAAAAATCTCTTGTTTTCGGTATATGTTACCTCATAAAAGGAAACAGAGTGGATTGCACTTGCTAGGGCTCACGAGGGACGCAATGCAGAAGCACGGTCACCGGCCGCTTACTGATGGTGAACAAGAGCGGTTTTACGACGAAATCCTGGAGACGACGGGGGATTTCGCGGTTCCGATCGCGTTCTCCTACCAGATGAGCCACATTTTGCTCACGGCCCTCATAAGGATCAGTTTCAACCTGAAGAAAAGCAGCGTGCTGGCGGCGTCGCTGGCGGCCAAATCGACGGGACGTGTGCCCATAAGCGGGCGAATCCAAGGCCTCTTGACTCACTTCCACGCCCTGCTCCGCAAGGTGAACCTGAAACACCTGGTGATCACCGCGAGATTTCACGCCTGGACCACCCCCTCCGCGCGAAATCAGGCGTGGGGTCTCGATCCGGAGGACCCTAATTCCCGGTCTAGTAGGAAGGGCCAGGCGCGCCCCCACGATCCCGATGCCGCTTCCCAGGGCTGTGGCGAGAAGGGTTACGGGAAGCTGAAAGGCTTCGGGAATGAGGCCAATACCGGCGTGTTTCTGGCGATGAGTGAGGTTGTGAGTTCGGCTGATGCTTGTAACGCGCGCAGGGAGGACGCTCTGAGGCGTATGGAGGGGAGTATGAAGAGCGCTTCCAAGGCGCAGAGGGCGGACGCCAAGCTCGTAAGGGAGGGGATCGATCAAGCAGCAGCCTTTTCTGAAGAGCAGCGCAAGTTGTTCGAGGGATTGCCGCACGGAACGGAGTTTTGTGTGGGGGCGGGGTACGCTAGGGGTAGTCTGTGGGAGCTTGGGCCGGTGGGGGGACTGGCTGCTCCCAGTGGGCACGCTGGCACTGGGGGATGGTTTGGAGGGGAACTCGCCCCGGGGACGCCCCTGGAAGCTCGGCGCAAGCTGCGCAGCCCGGAGGAATACGTGTCTCACGCCGAAAAACTGAATCGCCTCGGTGACTCCCGCTACTACGAGAATGGTCAGATCCGGAAGTTCGACGGGGAAAAGCAGTTCGGGAGGTGGCTGGTGACGCAGAGGGGGAGGAGGAAGGTTATTAGCGGGGAAAGGGAATCCATGGGTCTGTCAAGACTTCTCAACGGCCTGGACGGCCATATTATGCAGGGACAGGCCCTGGGGGAGTCGGATGAGGAGTTTTTAAGGAGAGCTAATAAGATGCGCGGCCCTGCTGTCTATACCCACGAGACCATGTCCCCGGAGGAGCACCAGCGGCAGCATGGGGTCCCCCAAGTTCAAACGAACGCGTTGAACTTCTGGCTCCTCGGTGAATTGGAGAGTCTGGAGCTGTTGAGAAATAGTGTTGGGCACTTGAGACTGAAGGCCGAGGGAGATAGGAATTTGATGGTGGGAGAGAGTGCCGCGGGAGGGCGGGCTAGTGAAAGTAGTAGGATGGGAATGGCCTACGACCATCTTAAGTCTACTTATTCTCAGTCCAGAGAATGGCAAAGTGAGGTGGAGGAATCTTACCTGAAAGGCCTGGTCCGCGATTCCCAGCCGGAATCGGTGTACTATAGTGGGAATGAGGGCCAGGGAAGCGGGAGGATTGAGCGGGGTGAGACGAGTGGCTTGGCGCAGAACCGGCGGGTACACCGTGCTTTGGAGGTAATTTCCGCTTTAAAAGGAGAAATTCAGTATCTGAACCAAGAATTAAGTCAGGAAACCGCGCAAGCCATTGCAGTTGGGGGCGGTTTCCATGGCGTCCTGACCCTACGAGAAGGGGAGGTTGCTGACCGGATTCGGGGGTGTCAAGAGTGTCAGGCGGCATTAAAGGAGCTCCATTCTGGGTCCGGGGACAGGTTCGTGGGGTTTGGTGGCTGTGAGAGGTGCAGGCAGAAGGCTCCGGAACGCAGCAGCGCCCCGGCGGAATCTGTTCCTGTTACTGAGGGAGACGCCGCTATCGACTCTCCCGCCGGAGAAGGGCGTGAATTTGAGTCTGTGGGTTCGTCACCGCTTGGTTCGTCCCCGTTCGGATCAGTCGGGAATTCGGATGAGGGTGTTGAGGGCGGGGAGAAACGCGATGCGAGTGGCACTGACTCTGAAATAGCCCTCGACGCAGCCTTCCCGATCCATAAGGTCTGGAAGCACCTGTCGCTTGCGGAATTTGCCATTCTCTTGGCGTTGAATGCTGTTCCCGATTCCCTGCCCGGTCCTGAGGCTATCCCCCATTTGCACGGGGCTACAGCAGGCCTCACGGGCGCGCACGGCCAGCTCACCATGATGGGGGGCGGCTTGCAGAGTCCCAAGACTGTGTCGCGGGGGGAGCTGTTGGAGGGGGGGAGGACGGCTCTGTATAAGGCCGGATTCGAGATTTTTCTGAAGAGAATCCAGGAGTTCTTCGTCGGGGGAACCCTTTCTACGACGGATAAGGTGGTGGCTCTGCCGGGTGGAATTTCCCAGGTGGTTAAGGCGGATATCGATTCTAAATCGGGTATTTTCTCGGCGGATTTTGTCGCTAAACTGAGCGGGTACGATTTTTCCGAAAGAGCAATGTTCAACCAGGAGGCCGCGCCTCAGTCCGCTGCCGCCCCTCCTGCGAATGCGCCCATCCAATTAAGTGGAGCTTCTCTTGTCGACAGAAACACGGGGGAGGTGGTCGCCAGGATATCGCCCGAGCAATTACTAGCCGCTGGTGGTAAAATAGACAGTTCTGAGGTAGACGCGCAGGGGAATCCCCAGTACGCGGTCGAAATCCCCAAAGTCTTGCTCGATAGCTTGATTCCGAAGGGTGTTGATTGTGGGGTTCAACTCATGACGAACACACAACTCCCCCAAGGCAGCTCGGTAAACATCACTATCGGCGAGGTGAGTTTGTCGGGGGGTCTGTCGGCCCCGGGGGGCCTTGGCGATGGTGTTTCGCCCCCGGCTGGTGGTGTTTCGCCCCCGCCTGTCAGTGTTTCCGCCGCTGAGGATGGGGCTTTTGACACTATTCAGGACGTCTCAGAAGACTCAGACGACCAGTACGCCGCCTACATCGCGGAAATGCTTCTCGAGGAAGATCTCCGCAAGAGCTTGGTCGGGTTTACGGGGCAGTCGTCTTTGAAGGCGGGGAAACTGACCCTTTTGCTGGGGCTGGGCGGACAGCCCAACGAGGTCAGGGCCCGCATCGAGGGAACGCGCGACAAGGAGGAACGTGAAGCCGGGGACGGAGAACAACAAGGTTCTGATAACGATTCTATCCTTGGACCGCGGTCCGGCTCGTCGAAAAAGGGGAAAGCAGGTTCGAAGAAGGAAGCGCCAACTAGCACTGGCCAAATCTCCAAAAAGGGTTCTCCCGAGTTTGTTGCCGAAGGAGAGCTGTTTCAGAGCCTCTGCTACGCGGTTACGGCTTTAAAGCAGGAGATCATCCAAAAGGGGTTAAATATGGAAGCAAGTATGGTTTTACCCAGTAAGATGCCCCAATGTCGAGAGGTCGCCTTGGGAACGGACAAGTCAATGGCCCTGCTATTTAAGCATTTGTATTTCCGAGTGCTTCGAGACCTTGAGTTTCATAAGTGGAAAAAATCCGTTGAGGGCCAAGACCCCGCCCAACTTCTTCGGGACGGAGCGGGGGACACGGCGGGGATGGCGGCGGCGCGGGCGGCTGGACTCCTGCGCGACGGAGCGGGGGACGCGGCGGGGATGGCGGCGGCGCGGGCGGCTGGGGTCCCGGTAAATTCGGGGGCTGGCGGGGCTGGAATTCGCAGCACCAGCCCGAGAGTTATCAAAGAGGACAAAACGATTTCCTCGGGTGGTCAGATTGGGCTCACTTTGGAAGTGGACGCCGGCGTTAACCCCTGCAGCCGGGACAATATTGCTAAAAGTATTAGAAAAGCCAAAGAATCGGCGGCTAGACAAGGCGTCCAACTTACTAAGCTTGACCTACCTGACGGAACTGTGCTAGAGGGCAGAAAGCTTAGAAAAGCCTTGGGAGAAGTAGGAGATGTAACTGTTGAGAGTCAGCCTAGAGGGTCAGATCAGCCTAGTGCGTCGGATATTAGGGCTGCGAGTAATGCTTTGATGTCGATGGAGAACGGGGGAAGTGGGAAAGGGGGAACCACTTATAGCAAGGTGATTTCGAAAGAGGAGGTGGAAGAGCTCGTGGCCGCCGCCAAGGCCGGTGGAAGTACTGTTAAACAAGTGGGCGGCCCGGGGGGGAATGGAGGGGGGATGACGTTGATAAGTGGCTCTGGAAGCAAGCCCCAGGCCGGAAAAGAGGGAAGCTCAAAGCTCGAGGAACTCAAGGCACGCCGAGCAGCGAAATTGAGTAAGAAAGGAAAGGAGATTCCCGCAGGGCAGGTGAAGGAGAGCAAGGTTGAGGAGTCGCCTAGTAACGCTGAGAAGAAGGAAGAAGGCGATGGGGAACAAGTTCAGGAACAAGTTCAACAGTCTCCTGCTTCCGCGGCTCCCGCTTCTCCTCAGAGTCAGGTTCCCTCTCAGGCTGCCCCCCAGGCTCCCTCTCAGGCTGCTCCCCAGGCTCCCTCTCCGGCTGCCCCCCAGCCCCCGGCTCCGCCCATCCAGGTCGTAATTTCTAAGGAGACGGGTGAGATCCTGATCCTGGAGAGCGTGAATGGCGCCGTTCCGGTTAAAACGGGGAGGTATATCAGTATTAACTACGTGGATCTGGAGATAGGAGAGGTTGTCGGTCAAGTTCTGGAGCGAATCTCCCCCCAGAAAACCGTAGACTCAATCGATATGTACGACAAGGCGGGGACAAGGATGAAAATCGCCCTCGATTCCAAGCCCCAGGGAACCATGGGAAGGAAGGGCACTTTGATTGCGGTCCCCGCTGGGGCCGGCTTCCAAGCCCGAGTAATTGTGGCAACCGGGGAGATATTTGAGGCGTGTCTGAAAAACGGGGAAACTGTTTGGTTTAATACGGGCGAGGTGATTGAGAACGTGGACTGCGAGATGAGCCATATTGTGTACCTAGTTGACACAAAAATTGGGCGCGGACGCTCGCTAGAGTCGGTGGAGATTGTAACAGTGGACGGAAAGTCGGTGCTGGTCACTGTGGTATCGAAAACTCCTGATGGCCCCGCGGCCTCTCAAACTTCGACGGCGGTGTCGGCCCCGCCGGGCGCGGCTCCTACTCCCACGCCTGCGATGGTTCCCACGAGTTCTGCCACTCCTACCACGGTTTCTGTCAGCCCCGACTCTCCCGATCGCAGCGAGCTGGTGGCTAGCTCGCAAGTTATGCTGAATAGCTATATGAATCAGCGGAAGTTGGCGAAACTCGGCCATTCCCGGTTGGATGGGGGCACCGAAGTGGGGAAACATCTCCTCCAACACCCCAAATCCTTCCAAGCCGCTCCTCTTGCAACTCTCGAGGAAATGGTGTCCTACGTTGCGGTTTCCGGGGGGCTGAGTTGGACGGACGCCGGAGCGGTTGATCAGATTCAGATTCAAGGGAAAAGTGTTTCGCAGGTTGATGATGAAGGAAATGTCCAGCAGTTCATTAAGCCTACCCTGTTGGACCAAGTAACGGTGGGAGAACTCCTTCCCGTGGAACGGGAAGAGTCCAGGATTAGGAGGGCTATCCACTACGGCTCCCTGACAGCGGAACACGAGGTTCGCGATTTCCTCTTAAGCGAATTTCGCCAACAAACACCTACTTCCAGGTACATTCTTTATAATCTTTTAAGTGGATTGGGGTATGGAAGTGAGAGGGACCTGCCTAGTGCGATTTATGCGAGTCAAGTTCGTCAAATCGCAAAGGAAAAGGGCATGCAGCTCCTACCCGGCCATTTAGAGAGGAAGTTCGGCCAAAGAGTTAATGGGGAGAGCGATAGGGTCTACTCGAACAGGTTGGAGGCTTATTTCAGCGGAAACCGCGCTGCTCACAAGGGATTTTTGGTGGATTACCATCCGAAGAACGATATAAATTGTGACGATCAAGAAGATTTTCTGAGTGGGATTAGTACTCCTGACCCAACGAAAGGAGCGGAGAGGGTGTTAACGGAGGATTCTAACTACCCTCGGCAGGCAGGTCAAATTCAGCATGAACTTGTTAACACGGGCATCCTCTTCCACAAACTCACCTCCAAGAGCAATGTCCACGACCTCATGGGCTCCATTCTCCCTCAAGGTGTTAGGAGCGGGATGAAGCACTTTGTATGGTCTAGACTAATGAAAGTGATTGAAGCTGTTGCCATTAGAAGCCTAGCTCTAAGTCCTTTCATCAATACCATACAGAACAAGGGGAAATTAAGGGGGGCTGCCACTCCGGGGAAGGCAGGAGCACCGTCCCCACAAGCGGCGGAACACAAGAGTATTCTTGAGTATAGCCTGCTAGGAGATCAGTCTGGAGAGACGCTAAGCGCGGTCACTACCCCGCAGAGGTACTTGGAGGATATGGAACAGCGCGGGCAACAGAGCTTTTTAACCGCCGGGGATCTCGGGCATTGCAAGGAGTTTGTTGAGGGCAGTGAGATTTCTGAGGCGACCAAAGCGCAGTTCCGTACCTTTGAAAAGACAGTGCAAATGGAGATTGAGCACGGACAGAACTGGCTGCCAGATCGGGCTGGGCAGAGTGGGGCGGCTGATGATGGCGCAGCTTCCGGTTCCGCGCCTTCCTCCCTGGGGGTTATCAGTGCCGCTGCGGGTGTCCACGCGCCTCAGACTCAGACCGTTTCCCCGGTTTCTTCCCAGGCCGCTGCTGCAGAGTTGGAGTTCATTCACTACCTTTTCTCGCAGGAAACGGTGGTTTTTGCTAGTGAATATACGGGCGACGAGGGTCTGGCGCAAGCAGAAATCGCCGCCAAAAACGACTTCCATGACCAAGCTAGGATGTGCGCCGAATTTGTGGCGCAGGCAAGGGCAGCCTCGAGTGGCGCGAACGGTCAGGCGGAGGGTGGACGGGCTCAAGGAGACGGCGACACTGTCCCCGACGCTGCCCCAAAGTCCGACAAGTCTTATACCGTCGCCACGGGCGGCCTGCCCAGTGTTCTGGCGGCCATGTGTCCCCATCTAGAGGCTGGGCGGGCCGGGGATGGGGGAGATTTGGGTGGGGCTGGGGGGGATTTGGGTGCCTTGAAGCCCGCCAAGCTCCGGGTAGCGTACTTCCCCCGGGCTTCTAGGGGGCAGGAAGTCTCCCCTGAAGATCCCCTAACGTTTTTCGTATACCCCCAAGAGGCTGCTGCGGCCGAGGAAACTGCTGCTGCCGAGGAAACTGCTGCGGCCGAGGAAACTGCTGCTGCCGAGGAAAATGGTGCTGCTGCCCCGGCTGAGGAGGACGCCGCTGCTGCGACGGAATCTGCGGCTCCTACTGCCGACACCGTGGCCGACGCCTTGAAGGACACGAGTTTGGGCGAAAACCAGGGCGGAGAAGGTGGTGACAAGAAGAAGAAAAAGAAGAACAAGAAGGCTAAGAAGGACGCTGAGAAGGAAAAAGATGAGAAGGAAGGGGAGGGGGATGCGGAGATGGCGGACGGGGATACCGCGGCGACTTCCAAGGGTGCCCCTAACAGAGAGGTTGAAATGCTAATGACCCCCGCGGCTGCGAAGACTGTGAAAACCGGGTGGGCCATCCGTCTGAGCCCTGTAGTTGTGGCGGCCATCTCCAAGCGTATGTCCACCCAAATCCGTTTTGAACTGATGCATTTAGTGAAAAGAAGTTTACCCGAGTACGACGGCGCGACCACTCCCAACTGCCCGAGCTGTCCGGACTGCGACCTCGGCTACTGCGAAGGAAACAGCCAGGAACCGGGCAACAACGATCGGATGTGGGAGAAGTGTTTGAGTGCTCATCAACGAAGAGTCTACAAACACCTCGTACGCATCATAAATCCCGACAATCTAGTCAGCAGCTACTTCGATGCCCTCAGAAAGATGCGAGTTGGCGATAAGGTGTCCAGGCCGGAAGTTCTCACCGGGTGGGAGAGGCAGAATTACGGACCAACGAGTCAAATTCTCGCCGAAAAGGCTCTTAAGGGGTGGGTGGAGTGGAGGGATGCGGTCATTTCCGACCCAGATTCCCGCGAATGGCTCCAAAACGACGAAGGCATCGTCCAAGACAACGAACAACTCACGCCCAGGATCAAGATGTACTCTTTACATCAGTTCCTTTCGGCCTTTTATGTGAGAGCACTGGGGGCTGAATCTGGGGGTCTAGAGGCTGGAGGTTCGGGACAGTCCGCTGGGTCTATTGAGACTCTGGCGCTGGGAAGGATTGGCGACGGGGACGGTGGTGATTTGGATGATGCTAAGATGATTCAGGGTGATGCTGAGATGACCGCCGCGCCGGCGGAGCCGCCTCATGTATCACCGCAGGAGGTTGGTGAGGGTTCGGAGGCTGCTTCGGCGCAACCTTCCTCTTTTCTCGCACGAAACTAGTAACTCAGACCTGTCACTGTGAAGATGGAGACTGTGCGAACTGTCACTGCTAATATTGCCAGTAGATAACATATCTGAGTCACTGTGAATCCCACCAGTGGATAACATATTGATGAGATCTCATCAGTGGATAACATATTGATGAGATCTCATCAGTGGATAACATATTCACGAAATCTCATCAGTGGAGATAACATATTCACGAAATCTCATCAGTGGATAACATATTCACGAAATCTCATCAGTGGATAACATATTTAGGACGGTCCACCACGATCGTGGATCACATATTTACGAGTCCACCACGAGCAACAACATTGACAATGGCATAAGCAACAAGTCATATAACCATTTAAAACCATTGAATAGCCTTGAACAATGAATAGCCGTAAACGTTTAAAACGAAGAGTATTGATATACTCTCTACCATTTAATAGCCGTAAACGAAGAAGAGTATTGTTATACTCACCGTGTTTACCCATATTGTTAGAGCCCGTATTGTTAGGACCCAGATAGTTTTAACGACGAATTTTGACGTAGATCACGACTGACGTAGATCCAAAACTTGATACCAGATTTAACGTGATAAGAACGGGGGGTGACCCCAATGACCGAATCGGCTAGCCTTCCGAATGGCCCAACCGGTTTTACTCACAAACATCATCCATAGTCCGTCATGCGAAATCGCATCTTGAACGAAAATAATCATCCAATAATTATAACCAGGTGGGACCATAACATCTCATACGCTTGCCTCGGCTCGCAGAGAAGGCCATAACGTCTCATAATGATAACCATGAACCACAACTTCTCATAACCAGCCTAATTCTCATAACCAGGCTACGTCTGATAACCAGGCTACGTGTCATAACCAGGCTACTTCTCATAACCAGGCATTTGAGAAACTTCCATTTTAGCATGAGATAAACCAGGTTATTCCGAGAAAAACACTTTTTGAAAACAACAACAACCATGCCCCAGGGCAGACCATAAATATCCAAACCATAAATAGTCTCGCTTGCCTCGGCTCGCAGAGATTGCTTGCTTCGGCTCGCAGAGAAGACCATAAATATCTAATAGACTTAAATAGTGCTGTTATTTGAACGAGTAAGCCTTACCCGGTAATAGTCAAGCAGATCGAAGAAGTTTTGAATCATATCCAGTTACTGTTACTGCAGTAGTATTCGAGAAAAATGCTACGAAAAATACTACTGGAAGTTCCACGGACGGTGCCTTTGCCTCAACACTCCACGGATGGTGCGTAGGCTTACTAGCTTTGCCTCAACATTCCACGGGCGGTGACCGCTTTAGCTTAGCATTCCACGGGCGGTGACCGCTTTACCTAATAGCCTTTCACGGGCGGTGGCTAGGCTTCTTTTCGCCTTACTAGCATGAGCATCATGATTCCTTAGACTTCGGAAGGCGCTGTCAAGGAGGACGTGCCTCTTCAGAAGGCCCTGTGAAGGCGGACGTGTCTGGTAGTGGAGCCATATCATATCTTCGGCAGAGTGGACTTGTAGAACATATCTGTGTTGAACGTCTCAGGCGGGCGTAATACCATGCAGAGAAGTTGACGAACTCTGAGTAATACCGTTGGGGCGTGGTTAATTTGCACACTGAATTCCCCTAATTATGACTATTAATCCCTAATTACGACTAATCACGACTTTTACGACTCCATGTACTTCACGTAGGTACTTCTACTCTCAGTTTGTGGCTATTCAAAGCGTGTGCTCCACGTTGAAAGCGTCAGTCTGTGGCTATTCAAAGCGTCTGTCCACGTTGAAAACGTGTCTCTCACGCTCTTCAGGCGTCGCAGGAAGCGTGTTTCCCACGCTCTTCGACGTCGCAGATGTCCAATTGAACCTTACTGCAAGAATATTATGGAATCGAGGCGGTGGCGCGAACCAAACCAGGTTCTGGTGCCACGACTGTCCTACGATTATCATTCGGAATCGAAAACGACTCGAAACTGCGAAACCCTTTGTTCTACAGACGCACATTGTTCGGCGATTTGATCCCAATTTGATCTGCGATTTGATCCCGATTTGATCCTGTACTTGAATACAAGTTCGCCAAGTCGCGCTCTGAAATTGCTGGTCATCCAAAATTGCTCGTCATCGAAAGTCGGTACCTTGGTTCCACATACTTGCACTGGTTCCCCACTGCGAATGCACCTCTTCATTGTCATTTCTTTCGTCTCACCTGTACCGCCCTTCTAGCTACGGCCCCCCCTCCCGAATGGAGGGTTCCCCGACCGCGTTTTCCGCCCCTAGATAGGGCTAGTAGGGGAGTGGCGGTCTGGGGACACGAGTAGCCGTATTATTATTATACTTAATCCATTTATTAGTAGACTGTGAACTCGCCGCGGACCCGTCACGCTTTTTGTCACGCTTTTTCCGACGGTGGTGTCCATTATAAGCGGTATTTTTTGTTAGGTACTCCCTGTGGCCATAATTGGTCTTCGGTGCTCCCGCAATTAGGAAATTTAACCCGCTACAGTACTCCAACCACTTTAATTCGAATAATTTCCACCCGTATTTACTAATCACTGTGTCAGGTATCATAGGTCCATATCCCCCCGAACCTTCCCCGTCCGCCTCCGGCAGCCCCTGGTCTCCCCCATCCGCCTCCGGCAGCCCCTGGAGGAAATAAGACTTCAAGTTCTCCTCCTGTAGTTCTTTAACACGGTCCTTCGGGAGTACCCCTTTCCCTCCAAGATGGGCGCCACTTCTTCTGCTGTAAAAGGCAGCGGTACGGACGTGGTTTCGCATATCCAGGAAGTAACGGAGGCTGCCCAGCTCGCCACCAGCGGGGGGGCTCTGGAAACTGATCTGTCATCAAGAGTGGAAATTCATGTGCGAGTCTCGCAGCTCAAGAAACGCATAAACCCACGGGTTATAATATACTCGAAACGAGGGCAGGATAAGGCGTGGGCAGAGGTAAGTGCTCGAAATGAGGAAGGCGTGCAACTCATAACGTCTCGGTGGATAAGGCGTGAGCGGAGGTAGGTTTTGATGTTACTCGAAATTATTACAGGAGAAGGCAGAGGTAGGTTCTGCGGCGTGGCCAAAGCGCCGCAAACGCTCAATGACAGTAAGACACCGTAGGTGCTGGACGAAATGAAGAGACGATGAGACGCGGGCAGGTACCGAGTGTCGATGCGCTTCGTCTTTATGTTTTCTGCGTGTAGGTACATGATGGTCGCCTCAAACCCGTTCAGGGGCCCAGCGTGCCGCATCACCGTAGAGGCCCCCCGCGACGTGGACTTTTCTACGGGCCCTAGGAAAACCGTGGATAAGGATAGGAAGTTCTCCAGCGCCTTCCTTTTCTTACTGATCAACTTGATTGGCTTTGAAGTCATAGCAACAAAAAGGTGACCTGCACCTTCTTGGGTTTTTGCTTCTGTCATTTACAATGTGCCCCATTGGGGGCTTAGCCATTTCCTTACCTTGTCTTCTGATTCTAAATCGTTGAGCTTTTCGAGGCGGGTGCTAATCAAGAGACTCTTGCATTTCCCAAAGCTCCTCCTCAGCTTTTCTTTCCAAGTGAGTCCGTTCCATTGGGCGGTGCCTACCGAAGGAGGGCGCGCTCTGCCCCGCTTGCAGAGAGATCCAGGCGAATAAGCCCACCAAGTCGGGGCATGCGGGGGGGCGGTGCGCGAAGGCTCTCTTCATTTGGCGGGCGGCCGCCGGCGTGGACACCACGGCCAAGGAGTGGCCCATTCTCCAGGGGCGCACCCTCAAGGGGATGCGGCGCAGACTGTGCCGGCGGAGGTGGCGAATTGCAAATACCTTATCCCACCTCAGTCCTCTCCACTCCCTTCGGAAATTGCCGCAGGAGGCGCAAACGCGCTACTCCCACACGCCATAACTATGGCGAGGGTTTAGTGAAACCGTTCCAGTGCGGAAGGTTCGCAGAAGCTTCGCCTTTCTATCGAGTTGTTCGATTGGCACTCCGTCGTGCTGGTACCAGGTGGTTGGCGAATTTAGATTTCTTAAGCATGTGGTGGTTTGCGGGCCACATAAACTGCCGGCACCGCATCTAGACCCGAACACGGTTCGCCCCAATCTCCTCTTCGGCGGGCCCTGCAACCCGCGTGACGGCGCTGTCGTTCGCCTCCCACCACTCCAGTGCCGCCCCGCCCTGTGTCTGGGTGACGGTGCTGTCGTTCGCCTCCCACCACTCCAGTACCGCCCCGCCCTGTGTCTGGTCTCCAACTCAGCCTTCCTCCTCACCACTGCTTACCTCAGCCTGCACAACTCCATACAGTCCCATAGAGGGGCCGAGACGAGGGATCAAGGGGATTTTGGACTTACGATGAGAACAGAATGCCCGCACGGACAAGTACGGCCAGAAGCGGGGAAGAATGACCTGTTAGACTTGCCGATCGCGAACGCGAGCAGACGAAAAATGTTGCTGTTTTTTGGACAAATTCGGCAACATTTATTCGCTTCTGCTCTTAGAAACCAAAACCATGGACACAAGTACCTCAAAAAGGTCTCCACAGCGCGTCCAAGTCCTCGCATCCCCCTCACTCCTTCTTCGTTTTCTCCCTCAATAACTTCTCGAGACGCGAACTCCTCCCTTCCCTCTCTTTGGCTTTTGCCATCCTTTCTTCCACTTCCCACACCCCATTCGCCTTGTCTCTTGCCCTCATAAGCGCCGCCCCCCATTCGTTCCACCCGTTGATCCTGCCGTCCGGTACTCTGTCTACGGGCCGGTCCCCCGCCACTCGTCGTTCTGGCGGGTTCCCCGGCGACTTCGTGAGATCCAGGAGACGCGTCAGTCGGTTTCGTCGATTTCCCATTTTTCTGCCTGCTGACAGGCATATTGGGTTTCCTATCGGAGTCCTCCTGGTTATACTTCCTTCTCATCCTTTCCGTGAAATCGGTCGCCGCTTTGAGCGCTCGTTCGACCGACAATTTAGTACTAACGACAGGTTTACGGATTAATTTATCTCTCACGGGATTTCACTCTTTGAAGAGACCTTTTTTCTTATTATTGACCCGGTCTGCACATAGTAGGTTTCTCTTCTCACTCAAATCTCAATCTATTTTTGGGCACTCGGCCGCTTCGAACAAGTTAGCGCGGGGGTCGCGAGTTCCACCGGCGCCGCTCGCCTAGACAGGTAAACCTGGATTGCAACACACTCTGCCCGCAGGTTTGAACATCGGTGCACCCGGGATTCTCTTGCTTCCAACTGATTATGTAGTTGTCCCAAATGGCATTGCCTTTCCTGCGGGTGCGCAAACGCCATCCAAGCCTACGTACCTGGCCTTCTTCACCTGCCTCTTCCTCTCAGTGAGGGGGCTCGCCTTTTGGGTGGGTAAGTCCTTGGCAATGGGCCCGCCAGTGCCCCTGGATTCATTCGCAATTGACGGTTTATTCGGCGTCCCGTAAAAGGACTGGAGCACCGGTCCCAAGACGGCAGAGGTCCGATTCTCTTTCTTTGCGCTGGTCTTTTGAAGATCGAGCTGGCGGTGGATGATGTCCTCCGTGACAGAAATTCTCCTTGCGCGTATCCGCTTTCCGGCACTGTGGCCTTGATTTAGATCCGGGAGCCGGAAAACGCATGTCTGGGATTCCGAGCCGGAGGGCCGGAAAACGGATTTTTGAGACTCCTAGCCTGAGGGCAGAAAAATGCTGGTTTTTGTTTTAGCACGGACCTAAAAATGGCACCTGGTCCATCACGCTGGTTAAATACTTCGGCACCAGTGCTGTTCCTCCATAGGGCATCCATACCGGCTCTCTTTCCCCCCCCGCCTCCATCCCTGAAAACAGCCAATGCCGCGCGGGAGTAGCCGGAGGTGAGTCACCGCCGGATGGGGGCGAAGACGGTCCGTCGCCAGTCGGAAACGCAGACATGGTCGGAAATTTAAGGCCATCCTATTCCCAACCGGAATCCGGAGCGCGTGAGTCGGATGCTGCGCGTTGATCGGAGCTAATACGGTCTTAGGCGGCTCGCGGTCCTTCACCCCGATGAATCTCGGGAATCCTTCCGCAACCGTCAGGGTCACCTCTGTTCGGTTGGGGGGGTCTAGTTGGGGGAGCCTCTAGTGCCGACCCGAGCCATCTCCGTCCGCCACCAGGTGTACTTGGGGTCTGTGTCGCGGCTACATGGACAGTTCAGCCGAGTGTTATCTCGCATATTTCACCAATTATTGAGACGGCGACCATATCTCTCACCCCTTTTCAACTCACCTCATCCTCTCCATGCCGGCGAGGAGGTGGGTGCGGCCGATGGCTCCCCCACATTTATTCCGCGTCGGCCGTAGCGGACGCTTAGGCTATGGGTTTGTCTTCTACTGCTACCGAGAAATACTCGATAAAGTTGCTGAGTTCCATCAGGTCCACTTTCGAGGGCCTCCCACCAGCCCCCGAATGAGGGAAATTCACGAGAAAGAGGATGGTTTTCTCGTCTGCTTTTCTCCACCAGATCCCTGTTCAAGAGACTGCAGGCGGTCCATCAGAACCATGGCCTGGGCGCTGAATTGGTCGAGTTTGGAAAGGGCTCCCGAGAGCCTTAAATCCAGTTCCGAAGTCATTTCTTGCCTGAGCGCGAGCTGCGGCTCACTCCTCAGGTCGTTGAACCTTTCCAGGATGGCATCACCCAGATGGCCAGCCGGCACTAATCCGAGATCCGAATCAGACATTTTTGCTGAATCCTAGCTCTAGCTCGAATTTCAGGTTTTAGACCAGCAGGTCGACTTCAAATGCTGCAGTACCGGGAGATTCTATCTCCGTCGGCTAAACTGTTCCTGTCGCGCATATTGCGGCGCACACCGCATTAAACCGCTTGGTTGTGCCGCCGGATCTTGTGTTTAGCAGCTTCTTCCACATCACTTTACGTGTCTGGGCGCGCTGTTTGGTTGGAACCAAGGATAATCCCATGGTTGGCGAACTTCCCCTCCGGAATTGAATTGGCTTTGTCATCCTCGGGGCCGCCACTGCTCCCGCACGTGGCCAGTTCGCCTGAGGTCGCCAGCGGCGCGACGAGTCTCCATAGCTTTCCAACATAGCAGCTCGGTCGAGAGTCCCGTAGCCGCGACTCTTCTGTTCGTGGTCTGCACACGGAAACAGGAGAATATTGAGGCGGCGTTCCGCAAAGTTGGAAGACACTCCAGCAAGATGCGCAGCGAACCCACATTTAGTGTGCCTGTTGCCGAACTTCATCACATACTTGAGGCCCTCGAGCCCCTGGACCCACATTTAGTATGCCTGTTGCCATCACATACTTGAGTCCCTCGAGCTCCCGCGGGATCGCTCTCGGTGGAGGCGCAAGGTGTTTCGGGGCGAACCCCTGCAGGTACCGTTCCCTGGGTGGTTGACACGTGATACGGTGTGTGTACGCGGGGACCCTTATTTCGTCCGTCGATACGTCACTCAACCCCTGCAGCCGCTCGCCGCCGACCTTGATAACTCTGCTACCGCCCGTGTCGCTAGAAGGATGCTCAAACCTACAACTCGGATTCGCACCTCCTGCTATGCCCAGCTTTCGCGAGTTGCGTGGTCTGCCGCGATGCACATCCTGCTACGCCCAGCTTTCGCGAGGTGCGTGGCGTTGAAAACTGTGCGTTTGTGAAGTCTATCCCCGGCGTGGCACTAATCACGCTCGAAAAATGTGAATCGTATATAGAATAAGAATTTCTATAAATGCAACCAAAATGCCGTTTCGATAGCCGGCGACGTAGTCCGCCACCCGCTCAACACCCTCCAAACCTTCACTCTTCCCCAGATACTGCGAACCGAAGTCGTAATCGGCGTTGACAACTGCGCTTTTGTGAAGAGCGCGACGATTGATTTCGACTTCGAGATCCAGCAAAAGTGTCGCTTCGAGCTATACCACGTTGCCGACCCGAGCAGTGATGACTTGGGGAGTCATGACTTTATAGGCAGCTCGGAGATTTTTGTCGGGGAGATGGTCAGTAACTCGCCGGGGGAGGACTGTAAACGGGAGTTGCAGCATCATACCCGGAGAGGGAACGGGTTAATTCATATCAGTTCCGAAGAAATTCGCCACCTTAAGGAAGACCTTGCCTTTACGCTAAGAGGAAAGGGACTGCCGGTGATGGACTTCTTCAGTCGGAGGGCGGACCCCTTTTGTGTCCTGCATAGGGGGGCGAAAGGAGATTTGAGGATGAGTGAATCTGAATTGCTGAAGCAGAAAATTCCAGTTTATAAGACGGAAGTGGTAAGTCAACAAATCCCGGTTTACGTAATACGAGACGGAAGTGGTAAGTGCCCAAGATGCTCCAACAGGAAATTTCGAATTCCAGTATTAAGAGCGCGGTGGACCGTGGTAGGTTCTTTGATTCCAAACTTAACTTCAGAATCATTTTCGTCCGTTCTTCTAGCGACGCTTCCTCCGTGGATGCCGAAGTGGGCTTGAATTTGTCGATGAGGCCGTTGAAGTAGCTAGGAAGATAGCTCTTCTCTCCGAAATTCCTTGTTAACAGCTCCTCTTCTATTTCGCCGAAATCCAAGCTTCCTTCCGGACCATGTCCGGGTTCGGGTTGGGAATCGGTAGGGGTTGTGGACGCGTCCGACTGACGCTTCAAGGTGTTGTCCGCGGACATCGTTGCAAACAGGAGGAGATCTCGGAGGTGTGAGTGCTTAACTTTATGCTTGTACAGGTTTCTGATACGTCTGATCTCACTTGGCTATCTCAGGTAGTACCTACAGGTTGATGTGCCAAGCGATGCTTCGATCCGTTCACTTATCTCACTTCCTCACACGAGTGAGAAATCTGACTCGAAAATCAGGTTGGCCCAACCGTTCTCGAGGTTGACACACCGACCGACCTGTCCCTCGAGAGTTGCGATGTCTGCGTTAGCGTGACACCCTTCCTTCGGCTGAGGCGCCGGTGGGCTCGGCCTAACTCATCAGACCTGTCCTCTTCAACGTAGCCCCTCAGATTCATCCTCTTCACGGCGGTTTGAATCCGTGCAGGGTTGGGCCTCTCCTCTTTGAGCAGCTCGCGCACTTGTCGTGCGAATCCGGCCCGCTGCCTGGCCCGCCGTTGGGCCTCTCCTCTTTGAGCAGCTCGCTCACTTGTCTTGGCCGTTACGGTTGGGCCTCTCCTCTTTGAGCAGCTCGCGCACTTGTCCTGCGAGTTCACCCGATCTCCTCGTGGTGCATTCAGGCCCCACTTTCCCGACTGCCTCGAATTCCATACACGTCGACAGTTTCCACTGAGGGCGTCTCCGCGAAAAGCTGGTTTAGGGCGAATGGCGGGCTTGGGGCGACCACCTCCTCTGGATCTACATAAGCATATTCGACCCTTGTACCTTCGAACAACAACCCCGGAGAAGCAATCGGCAGCTTAGTCTTCAAGGCCTGATAAGCAGTAGTGACCTTGAGGTTGTTGACTGAGGCCTGATAAGCAGTAGTGACCTTGAGGTTGTTGACTGAGGCAGGAAAGTCGCCAGCCGTTTCACCTCAGCAGGATCAATCTTCGACTGCCGCTATCGGTCGAGCCCAGCCAGGCCGAGTGCACCGAGGCTGCAATTGGGGCGCCCTCCTTCGTAACAACGACGCACCAAGCGCCCCGCGGATTCTGACCGCGAGAAGGATCTGGGTCATGTCCACTACTACCCTATTACTTCCGGCGGTGTTGGGGGTGCTGGTGGTCGTAGCCAGCGCGACTATTTCCGGCGCCAGCGCCGACAGGTAGCGGCCTAGAGAAGTCCAAGAGTCAAATGCTCCGGCGAAAGTATTGATCATAGTGCTGGCTCCGTAGTCCAAGAGTCAAATGCTCCGGCGAAAGCTCCAGTATTGATCATAGTGTTGGCTCCGTAGTCCTCTATAACCCGCCGCTGCACAGACCTGTCCGAAGAACTGCGCCAGCTCCTGGCTGCGAAGCGTGCCGTAGAGGAAGAGGAAGAAGGGGAGGTTGACACCCCCACCACCCTAAACCCCTTGCGCCACTGGATGGCCGCGCCCATGGCTGCTTTCACTCGGGCAAACAAACAGTTGTGTTTTCGGGAGCGCATTCCCCGTATCTGCAGGCTACTGGAGAATACCGCGCCAATGTCCCATATGTACGAGAGATTCCGACATTCCCCGCGGGATCAGACGTGTCCCAATACTCCCCGGATTTTGCCCGACGCGGCCCTCTGCGCGTCCTGAACGAGGACAGAGGCCTGAACATAACCTTGGACCGCCGTAACCGGTAAAACCGGCATACTAATATTTGACAGGTTTCCCCCGCATATCTGGAGGAGTATCGAGCTGGCACCAAATCCCACATCAAGCTTATCGAGAATCAGCAAAGGCTCCTGCCAAACCCAGCGGCGATCCTTTGCCCAGGCCTCCCAAAAGTCTTTCTCCGAACTGCACCCACATACTGGAGCCTCACGTCATCCCGGGCTGGCCATTTGCAGGCCTTTCAGCCCTGTAGGTCTTCCACGACTTTCTGCCTAGCACCCGCTGGGGCGCCATTGGGACAGTGAACCGGAGTTTCCAGTCAGTTGTGGCGGGAAGCTGCTGGACGCTGCGGAAGGCGGTTCTTTGTGCGGCGATTAAGCATCTGCGTCCGCGTTTCCGGCTCCGTTTGTGGTCCATTATCACCTTCAACGCCCACCAGCCCATTGGTATCGGCTCCGTTTGTGGTCCAGTATCGCCTTCAACGCCAGCCCAATTCCACGTTCCCCCTCAACCGGATCGCCTCCCGCGAAGGCCAGGGACAGGTATTGACCTTCGCGCCGTCCCGGAGGATCTCCTTCTGGGTTCGTCTCATGATTTGGAGGGAATGGAGAGGCCTAAAGATATGATAGTGTGTAGTGGCGTTTTTTCTTATCTAGATTCTAGATTCACGCTGTGGTAGTACCTGTCGCTAATCCAAACTCCTTCCAGGCTTTCTCTGCTCCCCTAGGACCTCCAAACGTGTGGGATCCGAACGTTGCGGATACGTCTATTCTAACCCACGGACCAGTCCAACCTTCACATACATCCTGCTCCAAACTGTGAGCCCCTTCACTTCTCCGGCCCTGCTCGAAGTGAGCAACCGCCACTGGCGCGTTGAAGTGACAATTGCAGTCCAGCACTGCCCGTCTCGCCCATAGCGGAACCTCCTTCGCGGGTTCTCGTGACTGCCATGGGCCGGTAAACGTCACGAACATTTCAGTAGGGACCGTTCTCGATTTGCAATCCGTGCGCTTCCATTAGTGTACGCGCTAGCAACTCGGTTGAAGCAGTGATTACTCGCTCGGCCCATTACTTTGCCCATAACTAGCTCTCCTATCAATGTCATTGTCATTTTCAAATCCCAGGCCCTCAACTTTCTCCACAAGAAACCATTCCTCCTACGCGGGGCACCAAAGAGAGTCCCTGCTGCTTACTCTAGATCGCCGCCCTGACTACCGTGCCGACCTCCTTCCCCCCGCATTTTGTTGCCTTCTTCTTCCTCTAGTTACCAGAAGTAACTAAGACAGCCTCCAAGTAACTAAGACAGCCTCCCTCAAGAGGCGTCTGGCCCGGCACCCCCTCACATTTGTAACATAGAACTCTGGCCCGAGTTCTAAGTATATGTCGGGAAGCTCCAAGAGCGAGGGATTGCCAACCTTTGTGAGCATCACGTTGACCCTCTGGAGACCCTCCCAGTCATCCTCGGGAGAGGCTTCTTCGTCCAGCATGTCTGGCCGGATCAATAGCCTCTTTCTCGTGTTTCTTTCTTTTTGGCCCGCACGGGGTCACAGGGAGGTCTAATCCGGTCCAGTCTTGCAGCTTTCCCAGCCCACCTTCTTCGAGTATTGTTGGTAAATTGCCAAATCGCCTAAGGCCCCGAGGGTATTCGGAAGAGCCTCGCCGCCTGAACCTGTGCAGAATGTGGGCCAGACCTCCTTCTTCGGAGGGGTGAGCAGCTGAGGTAAAAGGATTCATCATCCCCGTATTTACCGACGATGGGAACAATAACACGGGATAAGGAACAAGGTGGGGGCGGGCCAGCGCATAAGAAACGCTGGAGCGCCGGATGGCGACCGTTTTTCTTCCACACCTGTTTGATGTGGGGGGACAAATTATCGATCTCTTGATCGGATTCCTTGCGCATTCGCCCCGTGCGCGGGAAGGGCGCAAAGGGAAAAGGGAATCCTTCTAGGCCTCCATCTTGGCCCTTGCTGCTGCATGAGGGCGATGTTGTTTTCGTCGATAGAGTTCCATCGCCGGACTTGTTCTGATGATCAGGATCGACTTTTACGCATCGACTTTTACGCCTAATTGTAAAGAAAACTTCGTCCGAGTGGAGCCACCATCCGATTGTTACCGAACTGTGCCTTCACCAGGGCTGGGGACCCCATGCTCCGCCTTTTGATCGCGTGGAGCTTTAGTGCCTTTATTCGACTGGGTCGCCTTCTTCCATCGCCCTTCGCCTTCTCCAAGGGCTCCATGCCCCGCCGACATCGCCCACCTCCTCCGGTACCAAACAATGTTTTTTCCCCCTCAGATCAAGCGAAATTTGAACCCCAAGTGGGAGGATTTGGATATATCGGTGCAGCAGTTGTGTCAGGGAGACCCGATGCGATCCATCATAATTGAAGTCTCCGACTGGAACCGCACGCAGAGCGACCAGCTGATAGGGGCGGCATCGACGTGGTAAGTCTCCGACTGGAACCGCACGCAGAGCGACCAGCTTATAGGGGCGGCATCGACGTGGTAAGTTGACACCCAAAGCAGAACAAATTCCCGGTCTGATTCTGGGGAAACCCGTAGTGCTCTACAGCCACCAGCTTATAGGGGCGGCATCGACGTGGTACGTCTGAGTGATTGCTTTGCTGCTCGGATCTCTTTTCTTTCTGGTCTCCTTCTCTGATGCGCCGGCGGAGGCCGGTGCTAATTAACACCTGTTCCATCACCTCGTTCTTGCCATCCCGGTCACGATCTTCTTGCAAGTGTGTAGCGGCCGCTGTCCTCGCAGGTGATTAGCGGAGCTTTTGCTTTCTTTCTCTGTGGCGGGATCAAATTGAATAGTGCATGAATACTCTTTATGCCCCCGCATGAAGGCGCGCTCGGCAAAGCCCTCTTCCCGTTTTCTCCGATACGCACTTACCGCCAGTTTCTTCGCGTAGCGCTTCGTCCCAATGTCCGGCGTGCGCCCCTTCAGGTTCTTTAAGGGCAGATGCCGACGTCGACGAGGTCGGTCTGGAGAGCCTCCACAATCGCCGCCAGTAGCTTTTACCCCTCCTGTGGCGTCATCTAGAGGAGCCACCTCAACGTCCCCAAACCCTAAGCCATGACCATCGATGAGATTATCGGCTAGAAATGGAACGACAACGGCCCTAACTAAATCCGAAAAATCCGAAACATTTAAAGTCCCACTGCATCCATTTTCGGAAGTTGATGCAGTCGTGTGCGTCGAAGGGCTGCGCGGTATTGTGCTGCCTGCAGGCAGCGAAGAAATTCGTCAGCGAATTCTGGGTGACTCCGAGGCAGATGTCGCGTGTGAGTCTTAATGGATGGTAAATGCTACATGATTCCGGTTTCGCGACCCCGGTAGCCGGCCCACCTGGAACTCCCCAGTCGATCCTGGATCCCCACCGAGACACCGCTGGAGCTGCTTCGTGCGCGCACGCCCTTCTTCCTCTCCGCCTGCCTCCTCTTCTTCTTCGGCGCCCCTTAGAAGTGGGTCCCGGAACGCAGCGTATTTCAGAACTCGCTTAGAGGCCGATTCCTCGAAGATTGCTACTCTCGTCAAGCGACATCGCTGGTTTAACTTTGCCCTACCCCGCCACAAACAACCCCCTATATTCCTTCTCAGATTCACCCCCAATAAACATCCTCGGGCTTCTATGCGGCCCCCTTGGCCTCGTTGTAGAGGGCCCTGGTCTTGGCGAGGAGAGCCTGGGCGTCCTTGGTAGGCATCGACTCCACTGCTCGCGGTTCTCCTCCGTCTGCTCCCACCGAAGGACTCCACTGGCGACTTGTTGCCGACACCGCCCCCCTTGGAGTGCCCCATCCCCCAGGTCTCTGGCCCGAACACAGGATAGATCCTGCTTGAGCCTTGGGACCTGTGGTAGACGGAAGATTTGAAAGGCTGCATCGAGTTGTGCACGTCAAAGGAGATGTCGCCTAACTTAATAACCCTCCTGGGGTCAGCCTTAAGAGAAGAATCTAAAGTCGCAGACGCAAGAGTCTCCCAGCCCCGTGGTCACTGAGATCCCGCCCAAGTTCCGCCCTAAGGGTGTGGTGGTAGTGCGGGTAGATAATCCGGTGGGTAACTGGACCCCGGGCTGCAGAGTGAGTGATCAAATTCATCCTGTGCGAATGGGACCCATCCCGGCTGCCTCGGTTCGCCCGCGGATGGGAATCGAAACCCCACTATACTACTGGAAGACTGTCACCGTCTACTACATGGGGAAACCTCACCTAGCATACCAGTGCACGAAAAAAAGTCGCAGCTAGTGACGTTAAGCTCCACCTGGGTGGAAAAG
>JACKZZ010013241.1_pt1 | contig 28931 bp, 13 predicted proteins | sample 8027871 | NCBI WGS metagenome assembly JACKZZ01 (sample SAMN15724774, study PRJNA655200) | protist metagenome | isolation source: fluorescence activated cell sorting (FACS) single amplified genomes of... | place: USA: West Boothbay Harbor, Gulf of Maine | collected 2000-07-19
ATTTTATCCCGGCCCTGCCGGAGTTGTTAATACTTATACTATCTTCTGTTAAACGTTAATTATATAGCCGAATGACAATCATAATGATATAATTAGACTAATGTACTAAGTTAGTACTACTAGTAGTACTATTATTGCATTAAATTATAGATCATTTACTAGTGTAATATACAATACCTACAATAAAATAAGGTCGTAAAGCAGACGGGCATGACTAAGGCAGTCGACTGGTGGACACTGGGGATATTAATCCACGAATTGTTGTCCGGGCATGCTCCCTTCGAAGCACAAGACCAAATGGAGACTTATCAAAATATAGTAATTAAGAATTACTAATAGTAAAAGTTAATTTTATGATTATTTATTTATTACTTTTTCAGAATTGAAAATAATTATTTATTGTTACATCGCTATTAAATTAAATTAGGGGTCTAATATTATAAATTTATGTCATCTAATATTAATATATTACAACAGTCATCGATAAATTTATAATTTTAAAGGTTCGTGGCACAGATAAAGTGAATTTCGCAGCTTACAAGGATCGAGATCCGGAGGCAGTCGATCTAGTCAGGGCTCTCCTGAAAGAGCAGCCCAATGACAGGCTTCCTATGAAGGGTCTCCGAAATCTAAGGCTGCACCGCTGGTATTTACTTGTGTGAGATCTGTCAATCCTTATTTAAATTTAATAAAACCATAAATCTATATAATAATAATAATAATAATAATAATAAAAAATAACAATTACTCTGCAATACAATATTATGAGGTCTGACCTTGTCAATATTAAGTTCTGCTCTATTGGCAAACAGGTACCAGCGGTTCGATTGGGAGTCTCTTTACCGTTTCACCATGCGACCTCCACATATACCGACCGTGAAGACCCTAACTGATCTCAGCAACTTTCGGGCACATGAGGGGGACTTGCCGCCTTGTGTTGCATACAAGGATACAGGAGACGGGTGGGATAAAGACTTTTAGTTGCTATTATATTTTATTATATTTTTACTTTTTTTTTTTTTAAACTTAATCGAAGTTGTCAGACTGAAAATATTACTTATAATATTTCTTGTGAAAAGCAAAAGTCTTATTTGTTATGTAGTTGACATGATCATACTTTAAAGCAATTCATTATGATTTAGTACAGGTCGTCGCACAAGGGAGAACAAGAACTTAATGAAAAATTGTTACAACGCCACAGTTACATTAGCTACATAGATGTAGCCGCTGCAGTGTCGGTTCAGTCTGACTACTCAGCGTAGGACTCTATCAATATGACAAGTTGAAATCTTTACTCTACATTATTTTTTCATGTAATAGACGGTCGAATCACAGGACTCGGAGCTACTTAATATGGTTATTCTTCCGCACTTGCCTCAGCCCGAGTATTAAATCCGTCCAAAACTAACAAACTAGAGAAGGTGTAATACTTTTTGTTAGATTTCTCCTCCATTCAAGCTGGAAAAACTAAAAGTGGTAAACTTAGTGACAACTAACTCGCTTGTCCCAGTCTTTTGTCGATTGGCATAATAATACACCTTTCATTGAAAACATCGAGTATTCTGTGGTTTGTGTGAAATGATTGACTCAACATCTTTAACTTTAAAAGTTGATGACGGTTCAACTATTTCTACTATCGGTATGAAGTTCGTCTCTAATTTTTAGATAATACTAATAATATATTATGGCTGACTCTCTCACTGTATGACAACACTATTATTAATATAAGTTATAAGTTATAACTGTATGAAATTCTAATACTATATTACTTAATATATATTCACTCTCTAGTACTTTATATAGTTATCGTCACTTTTTTTAAAGACGCAATATGTGTAGTCCAGAATCTAAGAATAATGGTACCTTTCAAGGCTCAACCCACTTGTTCTGGAGGTACCACCTAGCAGTTTGAATACAAAATTAACGACTGTCGGTGACATTGTAGAAGCTCACCGATCATATTTGAAGAAGTGGCGTTTACAAATGAATTTTCTGGTTGCAGAGACGCACTTTCCTTAGACTAAATTAATTATTATTCGAAATCAGTCTCTTCTGTGAATTACGCTTAACCGCGATGTGATAACGTAAACTTATAATCCGAAAAGAATTGACTGTCTAATATTATATATAGTAAATTGCCGCGACTAACTTTTTCCTGCCGGGAAAAAGATTATTAGTTGTCTGTACAGTTTGCTAAATTCGATCAACATAGTGCCGTGTTCGAGCTTGGGAAAGAGTAGTAGCCTTCAACTATTACTCTTTGGCATTTATGATTTATCGTCAGATCGCTTCACACGTGAAAATTCTCCGCAAAATCTATATTCAGCGATCGTGACCCAGTAAATTTAATAATGTGTGTCTTTGATTTAGATTGGATTTCTAGACGGAGTTTTACAGTTTAAATACAATAGTATTATATAATTAATAACTTTTATTAACTATAGAATGGACCGCAATCAAAATTAGATTCGATCGGTAATACTATTATCTGAATGTACAATCTGCTTGAACTTGAATGTCATAGTATCAGCTTTATTTGATCAAATTCATTCTGTGAGTGATTTACTAATAGTTAATAGTAATAAACTATTATACTTTTGAAATTTCACTTCAAGATCGCGTAATAATATGCTGCTATCCCTCTTCTCTTCGTTTTCGCGACCAGCCAAGGCAGTGGCGGCTCAGAATTTTTATCTGTCCCTAGCATTTTGTGGCATCGCCCAGGCTTTCGTTGTGTCATGGCCTTGGGTATGGGAGATGGGCCTGCAAATGAACCCTAATCATCGGATCAGGAGGGCGGTCTGCCGTAGTGTATCTATCGGATTCTCTTGCTTCCTCGTTGGGCAGCTCTCTGCTGCGTGGATGGATGCTAAGGGAGTGTTCTCCGTCTCTAGCAGTACTAGCACCTCGAAAGTGTTTTAGGTGGCGGTCGGAAATAGTTTGCTGTGGACGCAGACTAATAGCTAGTTGAACAAAAATACAACGACTCAGATTGTAGTATTTTATGATAAGAATATTTGACTCACAGTCACAGAAAACATATAAGAAGGACACACAAACTGGCATTCTCATAATATAACAATATATCCGTGTTCCTCTTCGAATTCCTTAATCGAAATTTTACGAACCCTCCCATTGAATTGCAATTTCCATAGTATTTTGATGAAGTTCTTTACTTGAATATATTACTTAACATCCTAATATTAATGATACTTAATAGTTTCCAGGAATATTTTTTTTCTATTGGATATATTATATGTCGTCTTCATCAAAATTGGCAGGGAACTGGAATCTAGGATTTAGCTATAGTATTCGAGTAGTCAATAGTCTTTCGAATTAGTCGCCGAACTCCTCGAGTGTGGAATAAACTTCCAGTATAAACACTGACACTTAAAGACCAACCTTAAATTCTGTTTTGCCAAATTTGTGTTTCGGCAATATAGAAACGTGATTCGGTTTTACGACAGTTTGTAGTAGGTACTACACATCTAAAATCGCTTATTAATTACGTCCCCGTTTACTCATAATATTAAATAATATGTGTCAGAGACAGCAGCTAGTCTCTAGTCTTTTTCTGCTCTTGGTATTGAGTTCTCAGCTATGGGGCGGGTTTGGATATAAGACACAAGCTGAAATTTCCGATCAGCAAGGCTCGCAGGGGACGATGAGGTCTCTGGACGTGTTGCTCGAGGAGCGGAGAGCGCGACGGCTAATCAAGGAACAACGTCGCATCGAGGAACAAAGTAGCCTTTTTCAGAAGCTTTCTTCACAAAGTGACGGAATCAAAGGCTGGCAGTCAGAGATGAAGTATCTCCAGCGGTATTTCGCGGAGACGAAACCGATAGTGCAGAGGTACTTGGACGTGGTCAAGCGCGTCCTCGAACGAAAGCTTGAATTGAGCGGCAATCCCCTGTTGTCGGAAAAGTTTTTCCCCGAACAGAGCAGTGTCGGTGGCCGAACGCCTTCATCTGTGTGGAAACGGGGGAATGTACCAGACTCTTATGAAAAACTCTGGAGAGCATATGGTGATTCCGATGCTATTGATCCAGTATTTCCTGATTGCAAGCTGCTCGACGATTTTCCCTCTGCTAGGGTTCCACATGACCTCAAGAAAAATCACTGTGACTACTTCAAAGATCTTCGAATCCGTGATCACTATCGAAAACAACAAAACTACTTCCAGCTCACGTCTCCTATTGTAGAGTTATGGCTGAAGTATGACCCAAAAAAGCCAGTGCGCCCAAAATTACTTGAGTCCACAATGCCAAACGCGGAGAAGAGCTCCTGTCTCATGCGATCCGTGGGTCGCGCTTTAGCGCTATGGACGAAAGAATCTCTAGATGCGAATGCTGCTGACCTGCATAAGTTAGCGCGCATACAGCATGTTGAATTATTTGTGAAAGAGGTGACGAATTTGTTGGACTCTGCTGGCTCCCCTGCAGCAGATGACGAGGATGGCAGCGCAGACGCAGGTGAGTGTCCAAAGCGTGCCTCGCCTGATGAGCAAAGAGAGCCCGCCCCTTATCCACCAGGTTTCGAACCCTACACAAGGGACTACCTGCTTAGAGTTTTGGAACTCATGCGGAGGAGTCAAGGGCTTCCTGATAAGGCGGAAAGCGGCACGCCGATAAAATGGAAGATGGTGCGGCGCGAGCCACTAGATAGGACACCTCGGTCTCCTGCGGCTCGAAGTGGAACTTCTGGGTCTCCTCCGTCCTCTCCACATGTTTGGGCACCTCGTTCTCCTGCGGCTCGAAGTGGAAAACGAAGTCAAGGACATACTGGGCAGTATGCGGACCTCCTCAATAAACTAGAAAACGACAAACTTGATACTTTGACTGAGAGGCGGAGCCTCCAGCGACTACACAGCAGTCGGAAGGTGGCCTTGACAAAGGATCTACAAAAGCGATTATACCATTATCAAAAATAATTATTTATATTTTTTGGGTTACTTAAATTCATTGATTGAATAGTAATACCGTTACGTAAAAACGTTGTTTTGAAGCGGCTCTATTTATGCAGAAACTTGTCAACGTTGTATGTACTATAAATAATTTAATTATAATAATGAATTTACGTATTAGTAATTATTAATTAATTGCATCGTGGCGGTGTCAGCAGATCGATTGGCACCTTCTATCAAGACGCCACAAAACAGTCTCTTATCGAAAAGTCGCGCGTCAAAAAGACTTTTCTGATAAGTTCGAAATTATTATGCAATAGGAAAGTCGATACTATAATGCTATTTATTACGGAATCATCTTCAGTTTCCGATTTTACATCGTTATTAGTCTCACGTGTAGCTATTGTCAAGATGACAATGTATTGTTGCTAATTTAAAAAAAAAAAAAATATGCGCCAATTCTTGAAGAAGGCGATGTTGTGTAGTTTATTATTTTCTGAAACGCCCTCTCTTTGTAGTTATTCATACAGAAACGAGCTTTATCCAAACTTGTATAATATAGCTATTTTAAATATTTATAACGACGTATAATATACTAAAATAAATCGCGCGCGAAAATAGCCAATATCACCTTGGTGATATTGGCTATTTACAGTTTCCTTCGCTATGTAATCTCTTCGTTTGTATTACAATGGTGAAGTCTAGATTTTCAATATTTGAGACTATGGTTATGCTTGAAGTAATCACAGCTCGAGCACGGAGAGGTATAATAATTATATATTTTATTTGTCGACTTGGGCAGATATTTAATCTATTGTGTCGGAACTGTCTGGAACTCATGTGAGTAACGCTGACGCAAATATCTGATCTTACGTTGCTAGGACTCTGACAAAATAATAACTTGTATAATTTATAAATTATAATATTTGACCCGACCAAGTCTATTAATATTATTAGTCTACTTTTAAGACGGAAAAAGTAGTCGGGTATTATCTCCTGCATAATATACCCGGTTAATATAGAATACTAGGGTGGATTGTGAAAAGCTTCTGTGTTCTTTCAGCATATCCTGGCTCATGCGTCTTTTCAAAATAAGTTCACTGCGTTATCTCTGATGATCCGTTTAAATCTGCTCCTCCAATAGTACAGTATTATTAATATATTAATATGTAGCACCGGTTACATGATCGTGTATTAAATATTCGTCATTATAATACAGAGCATTTAAATCATTTAAATTATTATAATATTATTTATATATAGATCATTCATATAATATAATTATAGGGAAGATATTATTATTCTGATATTATAAAAATTATTATCATCATAATTATAATCTGAATATAAAACATTGTAATGGACCCGCGAACTAATTTATCTACTGATTTTTTTTTCTAAGTCTATACCGTTAATATTATAATACGCATTCGACCGTGAAAATAATGACTTCTCAAATTCGCGCCACGCAACAGCAATCTGCTGGCGCTTCAGTTGCCAGTGAAGCTCTGCAGGTAGCGAAGTATGTGGTGAAGCAGCGGCCTATTCTGTTTTCTGCCTGGATGGTAGGTGTTTTGGTCGCCCTAATGGGAAGGGGATTTTCGGTGACCGATGCCCAGCTGAATGACTACAATGACGCCATGCACATGGCCTCGCAGACAACTGGCAAAGACTTGGCACAGGCGAGGCGGGCGCTGGCAGAGGCAGACCAACGCTATTACAATGCCAAGGGATGGTTTTGGAGCTGCGACGAGAAATGCATGCGAGAGTATAACAAGCAACAGCTTGCCGCTGGTCGCGTCGTTGAGTTGGAAGCCAGGAGGGATGGCCTCATACGAGAAGCCAGGTCGACGGTACTGATGTCCAATTTGCTTGTGAGCATTATTGTAAAACCTAGTAAAGTTCATTGTTTTCAGAAATGAGGAATTTTGTTGACTTTGAGTGTGTGTGATCAGACATACTAGTAGTCTGAATATTAACGCGGCTTCAGAGAACATAATAATTATGATTCACATGATGAGCCAAGAAGTAAAGCGTATAATATATTAATTAATATACATGACTAATATTATAAATACTTCTCACCACACTACAAGAACTTAGGTTAAACATAAAATTTATTAATATTAATACGTAACGGTAGTAGAGACTTCAAAGTTCAGATAGACTCAAATAAATTAGTAATTCAAAGATTCCGAATTTTTTGAGGTCGGTATTTGGTCCACCATAGGCGTAATGGAGGTTCGGAACGGGTTCTGGAACGCTTGGGAACGCGGAAAGGAAACAGCGAAGCGGTGGACGATGATGGATGGCCTATTTATGCTGATTACGCCTGGAGAGAGGGAACGTACCATTGTGCACGTGATCATGCAGATCATGATGCAGTATGTAGTTAATCTCACGGTGGGAATGCTATCCGCGATGGTGTTCTTCCTCATGAATGTGGCTAGCCTCATCTATAGTTACGGGGAGGGATTGGCTTCGGGTTTCATGTTCTTCGGCTTGGTCTTTTGCGCCACTATGGCCACAGTGGGCAGTTATCTAGCAGTCATAGGGGGAACGATGACAGTCGGAACCAGGTACGTAATAAAGAAGGAGCAGGAGCGTCTGGAAGGCGGGGGCCGGGCACGTAAACTTCAATGAACCCAAGATCTGATTCTTCCTTAGTGCAGTCCTCTACTAGTAGGTTTAGAAGGTATCTGAATATTACATAGCTATTACGCACATGATGTAAATCATCCAGCTTTTAGACTATATTGGGATTTTCACGTGTATTGTGATTTAATAATATAGGTTATATTATTCAAAAATTGAAGCTCCTAAATGTGTAGAGTTATGAAAAATGAGAGACGTCCATCTGAAAATTACGAAACTTTTTTAAATAAAGAACTGGGAATTACAAATTACAATTCTTGTTCCATAGTCTTAGTTGAAGTTTAACCAATGAACTACCAACTTGTTTGGAAAATAAGTATTACTATTATAATTATGATTATCCGTGTGTGCTTTTAGAAAAGCGTGAAATGTAGTGTTCGCAGGTTAATTTTTTCCGTTTTCGGCAAATGTGTTTCCGTATAGAACGAAATCGATACGATTGATCCGTTTTTTCCGTGTCTAGGCTGACAGAATTAGATCTGTTGTCAAGACTTGAAATAAATGAAAACCCCCTTTCCTACAAAAAGTCTTCGAGCCGACCACCAAAATTATATACTGAGGATTCAAGTCTAATATTTCTATAAATTTCGCATCTAATTGTATAATTAAATTTATTATTTTTTTCTAAATTCGAAAGTTACATATACTACTACGAAGAGATGTGTGAGGCTAGTATTAAAGAGGAAGCCTGGGTACTAAACGAAAATCGGAGGCTCTACAAGACGGATTCAGATTCTGATTCTGCGGATGATGATGTTGTCTCGCTTCAGCGTACTTGGTGGGGCGAGTTCTTGTCCATGGAGGACATCACAGGAAGTCCTAAGTCAAGTAGTCACAGATCTAAAATCTCGTGGAGCGACCTCCTCGACAGGTTGATCCTCATTAATTATAGTAGATCATCAGAATTATTCTCTAATAATATTGTTGAATATATAGATAATAATATATTTGGTGATTTTGTTAATATATTCACAAACGTTTACTCTTTGAAGAAGACGTCCATAATGTCACAAGATTCTAGTCTTGTGAAACCAACTGTAACTGAGTGCTCCGATTTGAATTGTGTCTTCCTGTTCAAAGGCGCCCACGAAACGACTGGGGGACTTAATGATATTCTTCAGCTCTCCCCCAAGTGCGCAGGGGAGATATTAGGGGAGGTTCTCGAAAAGTTAGGCTTGAGCTGGCGGTTCGCAAACGCTACTGTTGGGGAGTCTTCTTTCTCTATCTCGGTCCCGTGTCGTGACGGGGTCGATTCGACGGGAAACTTTATTCCTGGCTACGTGAATAACAGCGCAGTTGATGCCAGGATTGAGATGGCTCATGTGATAATTGACATAGACTCAGAAGAAGAAGAGGAAGAGAGGAGCTATACAAAATTCTGGCGCAGTTTAGAATTGGAGCTGCAAAGCTGTTCTACTATTAACGCATGGGAAATTACGATGCTCTCTTTTCCTGAGTTCCAAGTTGTAGGCTCGACTCGCATGACAATTAATAATCGACGTATTGTATTTAATAATACAGACTCAGAGGGCACTACCAGTGTCACTACTGACTTGTCAACGATCGAAACTTGTCTTGAGCGGGTCGCTTCAGAATCTCGTGACGGCGCCATTAATAATAATATTAATGTGGCTTCGGGCGCGTGTACGAATGAGCTGGACAGGGGCATCTTAGCTGCTATGGGAAGAGAATTCAGGAGGGAGACTCGAAATAATAATAAGAATTGCGCTTCCACTGCTACAGTAGCTCGTACTGAGAGGATACCGGAATCTTCTGCGCGAAGAAGAAATGTTTTCCTTACCGTGGGTCAGTCGTGGTTTCCTCTTTTGCTTTTCTACCTCCCGGAAGATTTGCAGGTATTGTTATTCGCTGATTTCGACCCCGCTGAGTTATTGAGAATCATCTTTAGGTTCGAATTCAGTGAAGTGTTTGGAAATCTATTAATCTCCAGATTTAATAATATAAAGAGTAATATTAATAGTAGTGTTACACTTGAGCTTTTCTTCCTGGCCCTAGGGATTTCAGTGAGAAAGACTTTGAAGAGAGCGCTAGTAATGCTGCAATCGAAAAAATTTGAAGAAGAAGTGACGTTGCGTCATTTCTTACAATCCCTTTTAAGAGACCCGTTGCACAAGGCCTACCGAGCGTATCTGCGGGAGGCGGATGGTGACAATAATAAGTCTAATGCGCTGGCTTCCTTGATTCCATTCGTATATAAGGAATTCCTGAGCTACGGGTGGCAGACCCCAATGGCGTCGTCGAATCAAAATGACTCATCATGGTTATGGTCCAATCAGGACTTTTTTTTTGCCAGTACAGAAGATTCCATTGTGTTTACACGTCTCTCTTATTTCTTCGCCCTGTTTGCGGCTCTGCGAAAGCGAAAGGCAGTGGTTTTCCGACATATGAATCTCTGTATAGAAAAGGAGGCTGATGATCTTTTAGCAGATTTGAGGAAGGTTTCGGCAAAGCTGTCTTTCATGAACTGGAGCAATGTGCTCAACTATGTTCAATTGCAGGATGTGGTGAAAGAAGAAGAGGAGGACAGTGACTCTAAACCCAAAAAGGCGCTTTTGAAGTACTGCTCAGATGATTGTTGTATGTTCGAGTCGTACTCCGATGCGCGAATGCGCTATGGACTCTCGCGCCTGCTACGCGGAGCGCACGGGTGGCGAGAGATGTTGGAGTGGAAGCAGGGCAGGAGGGAGAATCTTGATAATTTAAATGCGAACAAAAATATTTATGACGAAGAGGATCTCGCGACGTCTCCGGTGTCGGGGAGTGGGCGGTTTTTCGTCGGGGAGCGATCTCCTGTGGACTCCCCGCTACTAAGTTGTTCGGATTGGAAAGCTTTAAATTTAAAGAATGCTAGTAATAGTGTGAGCAAATTTAGTAATAGTATTAATAATAATAATAATAATAATAATATACCATCGGTCCAATCTTTTGAATCTGTAGACGACTGCGGGATCGAGAAACTTGAATCGACAGATGTGGAATTCAGAAGGTCAGAAGACAACGATGAAGGACTAGTGTTTGAAATAGTTTGGTAACTTACAGTTTACTAGTGCTGATTCAGATTTTGTTGGAATATTATTACGGTCACCTTTGATAATAATAGAGAGGAGAGGTCACTAGTGAATACATGCTTAATATTATATGATATATCACTATTGAGCTCTGATTGAATCATCCTGATTCATAATACCTGGTGGAAATTTGGCAATAGTTACTAGTACTAATTAATTAAAATTTTTATTAATACTGTAGGTCACTCAGGTTGTACTTTAAACGTTGTAAGAGTGTTCTGAGCCGTTGTACTATCTCTGCAAACTTTTGAGACGATATCACTGCGACTCTGAGGCTTGAGAGCCTGCTCCCTTTGATAATAAACGTGGCAGTTGAAGAAGGAACTTGATCTTTGTTCAATTCTTTTCAATGCTGCCAGCGCTTCATTTAAAACAAATTTTGTTGGCGAAGCCAGGTATTTCCCATGTGGGGATAAGTGAGCCGAGGCCCGTTTTCCAGGGGTTTCAAATCTAGTAAGTGATCCGTTTATCCCGCTATTGGGGCTGGGGTCCAGGGGTGCGGCCGTAAGTTCGAAGTTGCTTTCCTTATTAGGCTCGGAGGAGATGGATGGGTACGATCATCAGAGCCGGGAGAGAATGAGGAAAACAAAAAAACAGAAAAGAAAAAAAAAAGGATTGTAGTAACCTTAGTTTTAAAAAGGACGCTTGGTAATTGAAGTATCTAATGGCGCTTTCAAACGTACAGCTTTAATTTTATTAGTAACATGAAGCTTTCAATTTAAAGTGGGTTTTGGAAGTTGAAGTACCTGATGGCACTTTCAAAAGTGCAGCTCTTACATTCCTAGCTCTAACGTAACCGACTGTAAACAGGGTCCTTGGTAATTGAAGTATTAAAACTCAAAGAAGCATTCAATGTCATGGCTGAGCAAAGGCAAGTAAGCACAAAAGAGGGGTTAAGTTGATGGGGGAAAAGCTCCGGATACCGCCGGCATCTCGAGGCGTGTCAAAATCGCGTTTTCTACGTTAAAAAGTTTTATATTGCAGTACGAACTCTTAATATCAAACCCGCGCCGCTTAATGGCAAGCTGAAAATAACTTAATTCCGGATAAAACGATACAATACTGTTTATCCATAATATCGAAATGCCGATTGTCCTCCAATATAAAAACGATATATGCTATAATTTTAAATGGGACCCTGATAAAATGTGGGTCTAGATGGTGGAAATGTGCCAAAACGTGCCTGCTAACTATAAATAATAAAAGAAACTATTATTATAATAGCTCTTGGTAAAAGGAAAAAAGCACAAGATAACCTTATCCTTTGGGGTTAAGTTTATTATAGTTTTTGGCGTTCGATTTTAACTTCATGTCGCATATAATATATAAATAACGTGTGACATTTATGTTTCTACAAAACATCAAAATACTGGCCGTCGTCCGATATTAAGACGATATAATCTGTCAGTATTTTCACGCCAGCTCAAAACATAAAATGAAGAAATCTGTAATCCATGTTAAAATCTGAATCAACTCAATGAATTATATTTAGGGCTTAGGGTTTAGGATGATCTATTACATTATAAATATTGCGACAGAAATTTTAACACTGATATAAACTTTTTAATTATTATTACTGTCGCAACATTTATAATGTAATAGATCATCTGCCACTGATAATGTCAAAGTTTTAACACTATACAATAAAATAACTTTCACTATTTTAAATTTAACGCTTCGAAACAGTGACGACTAAGACCTCAGGAGAAAAGTGTATGACTTATATTTTCATATTCGCATATAACATTAACCCCATCTGACTCTGGGCATCATATTCTGAGGATGATCCACGAGCACATAAACCTCATAAGTCAAACGCTCATTCAGGATTATGCAAAGTCCAAGCTGATTAACTTTTTCCCAATATCCACTTCTTTATTTTAGTCAGAAACTAGTTTGGGGGAAGAATGCGAAGCTTGTATTTCTTATAGGTGCAATGGCTATAATTTTAAGGCCATCTAATTGCAGACCGTATCTCATAATCCGACGATGACCCACGAGCACATAGACCTCGTAAATCAAACGCTCATTCGGGACTATGCAAAGTCTAATCTGATTTAGACTGGTCTGATATTTGCGATCTAAAATACTGTTTGAGCCGCGTGCGTCAACGACAACTTTGAAATGACGGTCTAAAAATCAATTATAAAAGCGCCAAGTGTTCTTGTTTAATTTAAGACTGATAATCGTTATCAATTTTGGATGTTTTGAGTGTGAATCGAACCGCCAGCTGGGGGTACCGTGTGCTGCCCTGTCAGGCCTGTCACGACGCCTATTGTTCTCACTCGTCATCTGAGTCTTTGGCTCAGCCTCGCCAATATTGATAGTGCTTCACTATTATTAAGTTATATATGTGGCCCGCTGCAAAAGCAATTAATATTATTATTTACTGTGTCCCTTGCTGTGCTCATTCATAGTCTTGCTTGTTACAGAGCGAGGACTCCCGGTTCTGCACCGCGTAATAGTCCTACTTGTGTATCTTATATCTATGCCTAGTAGTAGAGAGTCCCAAGGAGTGTCTGTGCTCCTAATCCTGGGCTGTGGGCGCGGTGTCGGACTTGGAACTGCCAAAGTGTTTGCTCGCTCGGACGAGTTTTCACACATAATCTGTGTCTCTCGCACGCCCAAAAATCAAGAGGATTTAGGGTTAAAAATAAAATGGCGACACTTCGATTGTTTGAGTGAGGCCTCGGTAAACGAAAACGTCGCTTTGATCGAAAAAGAGATTGGCCCCGTAAAAGCGTGTATTTACAATCTCGGCTGCAATCTCGGTTTTCGCTCGTTAGAGACGACCAAAGTCTCCACCCTCAAAAGAGCTTTGGACCGAGGGGCAGTTGGCGCCTTCATCGCAGCGAAAGCTTTGAAACCCTATTTCGAGAAGAGGTTCCGAGCAGCGTCGAATTTTCAAAACGAAAACAATGCCAGTCTTAATATTAATTTAAAACTTAAAGCTGCAACAACTGTAACTCACTTCTTTGGTCTCACTGGCGCGACCGCTAGTCTTCGTGCCACTGAGACGCAGTTAGCCCACGCGGCTGCTATGTTCGCCAGACGAGCAGTTGCGCAGGCACTGCACCTAGAATTCAAACAGATGAACGTTCACGTCTCCCATCTCATCGTCGATGACATCATTCACTCACCGGACACCGTCGGAAAGATGCTGGGAAGGGAGATTTTTGAGGGCGAGGAATACAAAAGATTGAAGGATGAACGAAAGGGGGTTGTGTTGGGAGAGGACGTCGGGAAAGCCTATTTTTACCTCTATCAGCAGGAGAGAAGCGCCTGGACGCTGGAAATGGAACTACGAAGCGGGAATTCAAAGCCCTGGTGGGCCTCTACTGCGAGCGACATAAATTTAAGAGCCAAAATATGATAAAAAAAACAATTATTTGTCATCGTAATTATTATTCAGAATTACAGAAAATGATAATGATAATCATATCTAATAATATTATCTGACTAGGAGCAGGGATCTATTCACGGTGTATTGCCAATAATGGCCTAAACCTGGGAGGACACTAATAGTAAGGCATGCTGAAACGTGTTCTATTAAGAAGTCTGTAGAAAACAGATTGTGACCATGTAATAATATGGAGATAATCTAGACTGCATGTGCGACTGAGTCTAACGTTATTGAGCCCTCAGCAAAAAAATAACGCTTGATACTATGCGATCTTTGAGACGCAAGTGGGCTCATTCATAATACGTAATATTAATAATTAATAGATTACTTATTAATTATTATTACGACAAATTTAAAAAAGTATGGTACGACGCAAAGAGCCTCCTTCTATGATTACCCGCACGAAATTGCGGTCGATCGAGCTAGCGGATGCTCACCTGGGATGTCAAAATCTTACTAGCAAAGTGTCAAAAGTAAATGGAGGAGCGTCAAAAGAAAGCACTGGCATTGCATCTTCTAACAACACTCAATCCTCCACGAGAACCAACTACTATGCTAGCAGCAGTTCACCGGGGTCCACACCCGAGGATGCTACTATTTTCAAGTTGCCTACCCTGAATCTGTCCAAGTTGGACACATCTTCAGACCTTATTGCGTGTCTGCAGCAACAGCTTGAAGAGCGGGAGAAGCAACTAGATACCTTTCGAGCCTACGATGTGGAGAGAGAGAAAGAATTAGAAACGTATCGCGTTTACACAGCAGAATTGGAAGACTGTTTGGATCCTGATGCGGCGAAAGCAATTTCCGCGGGTCTCGATACGGATGATTGTTGTACCAGTAGTAGCAAGCTGAACTCATTGGGATTCAAAGATTCGAAGACAGTGGATTCCGCAGCAAGTTGCGAGCAGAGTATTAATAAAGCCTCACAACCAAATTTATCTTCTACATCGATGAGCAAAGAAGCAATAAAATTATTAAATTTAAGGTCTAATAATAGTAATAATTTTAAACCAACTTGTTCGATGGATAATATTAATTGCAAATCGTCGAGCCCTATAGATGATTCTCCCAATAAGAATCTTATCTCAGATGAAGCTCTTGAGAATTCAACCGACTCTAGTAAGGTGAATGGTCTTCCTTTCGATAGTGGAGCTTCCAATCGCCCCAGTTTCAATAGTCTCATAGCCGAAAAGCTGATCGAAAAGAATAACAAGGACCTATTGAAATACCGTTCAGACATAGACGATCTAGTTGAGGAACTGGAGAAATCGCAAAGAAAAGAGGATGTGTATGCGGAAAAGGTAAAGAAACTTGAGCAGGACTTGAAGGGAAGCAACGTGCGGTTGAGGTCTACCGAGCAGCAGATTGACTCTCTGGAGACGGACCTGAGTGTGAAAAGCCGATTAGTAGAGAAGTTGGAAGGCGAGATAAATGGGTGGAAGAAAAAATTTCACACAATCAAAGCCGAAATGAGAGAAGACAGGAAACAGGATTTGTTGACTACTAGTAATATTCATAATAATTATAATCCGTTAACTCGTAACTGTAGCATTCAAGGAGGGCCCCACACCGCCAGAGCAGCAAATATGGATGTGGCCGCAGATATCGAGATTCGGAGGTTGCAGGATCTAAATCGCGCTCTTGAGGAGGAATGTTCCGAATTGAGAATGTTGGAGAAAACCGCTAGGGATGAGCTCAATAGCAGCAGAAAATTGAGCACAGACTCCGACTCATTACTAAATTTGGAACCTTCGAATTCAGGTACATTATTACTGGTCTAGACTCGAATAGTACACACCGTACTACTACTAACTCTAATATAATTACTATAATTAGTGTATTACAACTATTCCTATATAATAATAATAATACGAAGTTACACAGTTAATAATTCAATATTAGAGTAATACACAGTTAATAATTCAATAAGTGGCCTGTTTATTTGCGCTAAATTAAAGCAGAAACTTGGTTGTAATCGTGTGTGCAATCTTTTCTAACATTGAGTGTTCTAGGGCATAGCTCCATTTCCTCCTAGCTCAGGTAGTAGTATGATGGAGACACGATTACTTATCGCGGAGTCTCGCATGAGAGAGTTCGTCGAGAAAAGCGAACGCTTGGAGAGGGAAAAGACAGAAGAGGCTAAGAGGGCCGCTAATGAGGGGGCGAAATTTCAGAAACAGCTAGCGTTGGAAAAGGGAAAAGCGGCTACCCTACAGGAGCTCTCCGCCGCGCTTGATGAACGCTTGAAATTCGAGCAGGAGTCCGTTGAAAAGATAAAGAAGGAATTTTGTAGCTGGCTGTGTTTTCATTCAGTTTGTAATACAGACCGATAATTGTTAATAATCAATTAAAATATAAATAATGATTAAGGCCCCTAGTAAGTTATAATTCATAAATTAGAGAATCCACATGGGTATTTTTCAAACTCAGGTAGCTACAAGAAACGAGCGGAAGAAAAGGCAGCGGAACAGGAGGGACAGTTGCAGCAAGCTCATAAGGCGGAAGAGACGGCAAGAGCTCTGATGCAATCCAAATTCGAAGAGGAGAAGTCTCTAATGCTAGTCCGCTTTGAGGAAGAGAAGAAGAAGTCTGTGGAGAAGTTGGAGGCAAAAAATTGGAAGACTCTGAAGAGAAAACTTGAAGAGGTGGAAAAGGACTTACTCGCCCGATTCGAGCTGGACAAGGCGCAGTCCGCCATGGAGTTCGCGGATGAGAAAGCTCTTGCTCTGAAAGAGGTGGAGCAGAGATGGGCGCAGAAACTGGCGGAAACAGAGGCCACGCGCCTAGTTGCTCAGGAGGTTTTAGAGAAAAAGGAGCAGGAACAACGACATAGTAAAGAGCGGGAAACAGCAATGAGAGAGCAGGCGGAAGAGAGGGAGTTGCAGTGGCAAGAGAAAGAGAATATGGAGCGACAATTGAGAGAGCTAACGGAGGAAAAGCTGGAGAATCTCTTTGAGGAAATGAAGAAATTACGACTGGACACGGATGAAGAAAAGTTTACCAGTTTAAAAAGCCTTAGGGAGTCCTTGAGCGCAGACTTCGAGAAGGAACGGAGGGCATTGGCGGAGGGCACAAAGTCTGAGTTGACGATTGAACACTCTCGACAGATGGAGGAATTGAGAGCGAGACTTCAGACCGAGTTCGAGGCCGCTTCGGAGGGCACAAAGTCTGAGTTAGCGCTTGAACATTCTCGACAGATGGAGGAATTGAGAGCGAGACTTCAGACCGAGTTCGACGAGAAACGAAAAACAGAATTGGAGTTTGAACAAAAGATTAGAGAGCAGGCACAGGGCCAACTACAGGCTTGCCTAGAGGACAAGAGTAAGGAAATAGAGAGTGTGAACCGCGACTTAGAAGAAAAAGCAAGAGAATTGGCTGCCTTGAGAGAGCAGTGCGACTCATTGAAAAGGGAGCTGGATACCAGCGGCAGGGATCTAATCACGGAAACGTCTGAAAAAGAGAAATTAGAGAATCTGGTAGAGACAATGCGTTCGGAAGGTGCTGAGAAAATAGAGGAGCTAGAGAAGCTGAAAGAGTCTACTGCGGAGAGTTTCAGCGTATTGGAAAGCAAGTTCGAAGACAAGAGCAGTGAATGCGTAAGAAAATCGAGGGAATTGGAGAAAGTTTCGATTGAGTTAGAGCAAACTTCCGATGACCTGCAGGCGGAGCGAACAAATTTAGAGCAGATGCTGCAAGAGTTAGATTCGACAAGGCAGGAATGCTCTCGATTAGCGTCAGTATCTGCAGACTTGTTTAAGTACAAAGAGCATGTGGATGCCATAGTGCGTCAGGCTTTGCGCTGTGAGGAAGGGGACAACGTAAAAAACCCCGCGCCAAGAGGTCCAGAGGCGATCGCCCGGTTGATTTCGCATCGAGATGGGCTCGAAGAGGCTCTGGGCAGCGCTACAAGAGAGCTCTTAGCCCGCGAATCCGCTAGGGAGACTCTGGAGGCCACGGTTCGCGAGGCTAAACACGAAGTTGTCGAGATTGAGGCTAATAGTCAACAGGAGTTTGAGTTCTACAAGGAGAAAATCGAGAATTTAGAGAGGGCTAAATGTGTGGAAATTGGGGACTTGCGGAAGAGGATGGGGGGAGAATTGGAGGACAAGACGAAGTTGCTCAATGATGCCGAGAAGGAAGTGCGAAAATTAGTGGAGCACTGTGAAGCTTTGAAGACGGATTGGGATGGAGACAAAAAGCGCAATCAAGTGGAGGTAATGGAGCTTAAGCAGGAAATGGATGCTTTGAAGGGGAACAATGGTTTGCTCACGCAGAATCTCGCGTCAAATGCCGAGCAATGTGCTGGATATGTGAAGCAGCTAAGGGAAGTCACAGATACTTTACTCACCCGGGAAAGGGAGTTCAACGAGGAGCGAGAAAGGAGAGAGGAAGAAGTTAGTCTGGAGAGAGAGAACATAGAGAAGGATTGGAGGAATAGACTCAAGAGAGAATGGGAAAAGGCTGGAAAAAAAGAAAAGGCTGTTTTAGAACAGTCAGAAAAGGCGTGCAGCATTCTGGAAAAAAAGTTAGGGGAGGCACTAGTAAAGAAGGATCATTTAGAAACTAATAAATCCCTGGCGGACCAATGTAACGACCTTCTTCGAACACATGCCTCCTACCTGAGCCGCGTGAAGGACCGATTACAGAAGATTGAACAATTGGCGCCGTCGTCGAAATCTTCTTTGGAGTATATTAATCAATTTAATTTACATTCTTCAGAATTGAGTCCGAACATGAGCTTACTTAAAAAAGAAAATCCCCTTACACTACTCGAGATGAAGATAACCCGTGAGGGGGTCGCAGTCTCCTCTTTACTAGAGGACGCCAGTGATCGGGAAGCTTCTTCGTTAGATGATGAAAGTCCGGTGAGTTTAAGGCCCCTGATTCACAAGGAAGACGACGACTCTCCGGTAAAGAAGCTATTAAGAAATGTCGAGCGACGAAAAGAAGAAGGCTCCAAGGACCAACGACCTAAAGAATCAAAGACGGTGACTACATCTTCTGATCAAGCATTTTTTTCGATGTTTTCGTCTCTTTTTTCGACCATTTCTTCCTCATCCCAACCTAATAGTGTTGTAAAAGCCTCAAGTTCGGTTGTGCAGGATGCCATGTCGTTGTCGGACGACGAACCGGCTTCACCGGCCTCTTCGGAGAAGTTTGAGATATCCGAATGCTGTGCCTCTCGTATGCGAGAAATTTTTGAGGGGAGAAAGGCATTCCTTGAGCGCGCTGTGAAGAGTATTTTGACGGAAGAGGAATTAAGAAATGTAAAGCAAACTATAAACGAAGCAGAGAATTTGGCGGAGTGTGCCCAATTTTGGGCTACTACCAGTATGAAGAATTCTATTAGTACGTGCGGCACCCAAAGAGGGGGGCCGCGATGTGGAAAAAAATAAACGTGCTAAAGGGGGATCGAGTCCAATGGCTGTTAGTAGTATACCCGTAGTCTGGATCTCAGTTCGTGTCTGTCTTCCTATAATGGCTGTGGGTTTGGGACTTTAAGTTTCCAATACGCACAACGGTCGTCCATTCGCGTATCGAAAATCACAGATTTGTGCAGTATTTTTCAATTATCTATTTCAATAACTTGAAAATGGTAAAAAGGACTGTGCGTGAAGATTAATTAACTGTTATGTTATGTGTCTTCTGTTGCGGAAACGTAATAAAGAAAACATTGGAATTTGTTTGAAGAAACAAAGATTTCCAAACAGGATTAGAAACTAGCGATATAAGATGCGAATTCACTCATATAAAAGTAACGCTAGATTAGGTCAATCGAAATTAGGATCCAACTTTACAAAACCTATGAGAAAAAAACTGTGTCCAATTTTGTCACTGCTGTCGAAAAAAAAAAAAATTTGTTTGCGCGCGCCCCAATAAAGCAACTCAATGACACCTCGGACGGTGCAATACGACACCAATACGCAATCGGGTCGTGCAGTATTCTTTTGACTTCTATTGTGTTTCCCTTTTCAAACTTTTTCACTTTTCAAACTTTTTCACTTTTCAAACTTTGCCACAGCGCTGTAAAACTGGTTGCGCATTCCAAAACAGCAAGCTTAATATTATTGTAGGTCTAAGGTCAGAATCTGCAGCTGCCATTAAAGTAGTATGTTTGCACACTCCCAAGAAAAAGGATTTGGATGTGTCATCCGAAACCTTGGGCTTAGAGCATGGGAATCAATCGCTCGATTCCATTGCTTCTTCCGATTACAATATGCGGTCAGAGCATAATCTGCTAAATAAGGACTTGGTCATCTTATCTCAATCGTCCGAACAAGAAGGCACAAGTGCAGCTGCTACACCCACAACCTCTGAAAACTTATACACCGAGCAGTTCCTCACGCGCTTGAAAACATCTTCATTGGCTTTGGAGGGCGCGCTTCACTTTTTGAAGAACCAACAGCTGCTGTTTCTCACAAATGTGGCGGACATAACGCAGAAAGCTTCCTGCCGATTAAAAAAGCTGGTGACGTCAGCAGAGAGAGACATTTCCCACTATCAATCTTCCCGTGCCTTCTACAAGGATGAGCTCTGCCCCCGCTTGATGAAGGAAAAGAGAATTTTCCTCAAAGTCGAGAGGCCCAATTTGGTGAGCGAAATTGGTCGACTAAAAACAAAGGTGTTGGAATATGAGGATAGAGAGAGGCGGCTCTCCGAAGATTTGTTCAGCCGAAGGGAGGATTTAGTAGTGAAAGATAGGAATGAAGGAGCTGCAGCGCGAAATAATTTAGAGGCAGACGTTTGCAGACTGAGAGAAGAGCTGGAAGCCTCGAAGAGAAGAGAAATTGAGCTGGAAAGCGAGAAGTATACTACTTTGAATTCCGAAGATGGCAAACATCGAATCAAAAAGCGCGAAAGAATGGCAGACTTGTTGGAAGAAAACGAGAGGCTAAAGCACTTGTTGTTGCAGAGCAATCTGCTTTCTTAAGGAGTTTTTTTTTTTTATTTTTGTGAAGTCACAGTGTTTTTTGAAAGTCGCAGTAGAATTCCTGGTTTTACTATCAAATTTTATTAGCAATTTTAAATTAGAGGTCCAGCATCAGTGAACTATTGTATTATTATTGTACAAATTACAATGTTGAATGATTCTATATTCTCTAATAACAGTCTCCATATTAATTTTGAAGCATGTACCAATCGTCATTTTGACAGATCAAAAAAGTGAACTGTTGTGTCGACCGCTCCTGTCCTAACTCCATTGATCTTGAACTGTCATCTTGGGATACTACTCAGTATAAATTAGTATTTTAAGTTTTAACTGATAAATATTGATATAATCAGAAGTTTTCACATTTTTGTATCGCGATGGCACTACTTAATTAATGCTTTTATGATGTGGCACTATGCAAAAATCGCCCAGTCAATCCACAACTAGATGAATTTATGTCCGCGATCCCAGAATTTATGTCCGCGCTCCCAAAGATTCGGAATTTACTATTTAGCGATTGAATTGGGCTGTGAACTCGTGCACTCATGAATTTCCTTAAACTGCACTTCGATCAGTTTTGTGACTGCCACCTGTTTTACACGGCTGATAGCCAGGGCCCAGTCATAACCAGATATTATTACAAAAAAAATCCCACATGTGTTCCTAATAATGAGTATATAAGTTTGAAGGACTCAGATTGACATCGAAGTATATCTCTAAGGGGCTATTAAAAGGCCTGATTAAAACTTAAAGCCTTAGACTAGTGCGAGAACTCGAATTAAATATTTTGATTCTGTTTTTGGAGGTTTGAGTTAATAATATATAAATAGCGTTCAGACGAATCAATACAGTTACTGAGAATCGTATACTTCACTTGTGTGCTTTAGTTTTTTAAGCCACTCAAAAATGAAATTCGGAGTTGCTTTGAGAAATGCAGAATCCGTTAATATATGTTCCGTTTTTCCGATGAATTTGCATGGATTTTTTGCCTGCTGATCATATCAATCGAAGGCCTATTACTATGAAGAATCGCATGCAATTGTACTATTATTTGTTGCCATTGCTGTTTACTCCTAAATATTTTCTCTATTACTCCCTGGCAACCCATGAAATTCTAGTTTATTTCTGTGGAGTCGACAGTCCAAATGTTGATTGTCTATTGTATCGTATCAACAATTTTTGTATTACGGTAGTACTTCAGTAAGTAATAGTATATGATTCTTATAGGCTAGAAGACCTTAGACAGATGTATAAGACCTAGAATGAATCACCATAATTTGTCAGTTACGCTAATAATTATATTAAATTTTTGATAAAATTTGATAATAATATTCGTATTCATATATTATACTCTTTTCAAGCAAATGGTGCAACAATATCCATCTGTACGTACTTTGTGTGTGATCTGTTTGGCCTCATTAGCGGCGAACACTTTGATTTCTAAATGGGAATTTCAAACGCGATCATATACGAATTCAGGATTTCTCTTGAAGCCCCTGGACTCTGACAGCGTTAGTACCGAGGATATTAATCAGTCGGAACACGATGGCGCGGCGACGACGAGCGATGATGGCTCTTCTCCATTCAGCGTGTTTCCTCTTAGCATCTTGAGTGAATTCTATGAAGATGAGCGCAGTATCGCCATCTTTTACAGTAAGCATCACTATGTGCCCTTCCATAAGCCTTGGTGGCTCACCTTTACAATTTTTCTAGCTATGTCCGCGGGGATTTTCGTCTGGATTTGGGACGAATGGGGACTGTACAAGTCTTCTTACGAACGTGCTAGTACCAGTACTAGTAGCCCATCAACTAAACTCTCCTTTTGTGCCTTTGTGTATCGACATTTTTTCTCAAATAATGCAGCAGTAGTAGTAGGAGGAGGAGGAGGAATCAATGTCAATGTGGAGTCGTTGACAAATAATAACTATACTAGTCAGATAAGACCTCGCGCGAGTCTCAGTTACCGTTCACTACGATTCCAGCAATTTCTGCATACGTTCCCGGCGTTCCTTTTCGACCTGTTTGCGAGCATTTTCCTGTCAGCCGGTCTCATCTTTCTCTCCGCTTCCGTCTGGCAGATGCTGAGAGGATTTAGCGTAGTGGCTGCCTGGCTGATCGCGGTCTTCTGTATGAAGCAGCGAACGTGTTTGTGGAACTGGTGTCCAAACGGGCTAGGAGTCACTATGTGCTGCGGCGGCTTGTTCTTTGTGGGCCTAGCCACAATCATGGTGTCAGATTCAGAGGATCCAATTCCTAATAAGCATGACTCTTCTCAGTATTACGGACAAGTTCAGAGCAACAATAACAGCACGACCACAGGCTCCTCTGAGTCTCACTCTCATCCTTCTTCTACGTCGGAAAAGACTACTACGTACGTGGACGGTATCTTGGGCATTTCTTTGACCTTGATCGGATTGCTTTTTTCAGCGGCTCAGGTCTCAGCTGAAGAAATGGTAATGAGAAAGAAATTCGGATTCTACATTCAAGACTCTTCACAAGACGGTGGTAGTAGTACTAATATCCCACCGACATTGTTAACGACCCCAGACTCAGACGATAGTAGTACCAGGAAGAGCTTACTAGAGTCCACTGCTGCTTCAGATTGGCATATTATTAGTGTGAAAAATAATGAACACTGTTCAGAAGAGAATTTGTCGGCGAGTCTAACCGTTACAAGTACTAATTTTAATAAAGGGGACAATGATAATCTGAATATTAACAATATTAATATTAATAACTACGTTCTCCTTCCTCCCTGCGCAGTAGTCGGCTTTATGGGGCTCTGGGGAGTCCTATCCTTTGTCGTCTTCATTTTTCCGCTTCTCTCACAATTGAATTTGGAAGATACTGTGAACACGCTAACCATGATTTACAACTCTCCGAATTGCAAGCTGCTAATTCTCAACTTCCTCTACATTCTCTCAGTACTCTTGTTTAACCTCTCCCGCATGAGCCTAACAAAGCAAACTTCCGCCGTTGTGAGTTTAATGATCGGCTCCTCATCGACGCTGCTGATATGGGCCACCAACTTGGCGGTTTGCTACATTCCTGAGATTCTGTTCGAAACTCGCGGCTGGGATCAGTACGGAGAACGCTGGGATCCAGTTGCATCGCCCTTGCAACTTGTTGGCTTTCTCTGTTTCGTCGCTGGCCAGTGCGTGTATGCGGGTCTAATTACCAAAGAGGTTGTGTCGAGATGGTGGAACAGATACTTTTGTTGTTGCGGATATTTCTCATCACAACACTATCATCAAGTTGCTCAATCATCGGAGTCCAATAAACCAGTCTCAATAAATTTTGTAGGGCAAAAACGAGGTGGACGGCTTTTGAACTTCTCTGCGTGAGGCAAACCATAAATTGAGTAGTATTACATATATATTACTATTAGTACCTCCTTGAATAGTAGTGTTGTAACCGTCAAAACTTTCGTTTTGTCCACTATTTTTTTATAGTTGAGAATATCATAAATAATACAAATTTGGTATGCGTCTTCGAGAGTTTTTGAGAACATTCGTGTAGATACTAGCATACAGAAGAATAAATGTGTATTTTTCAAAATTGGTCTTAATATGATCTGAGCGTGTATAGCATTGGTAATAATATCCAGCCGACGCAATGGAATTGTAGAAAAAATAACACCAATGGCAATATATTTTCCGCATTGCACTGCCATAATATTAATAATCTCTCTCTAGGCTATAATTTATAATTTGACAATTATTCAAGCGTAACAATATTAATTGTTAGATTGCAATAAAAATTTTTAAACCTGTTGAAGACTTTAAAATATCGTATAGTATTATCTCTAATCAGGCTAGCATGATTTGAGTTTTCGACAATATCAGTGTTCGTTAGGGAGACGGCTTCGTTGTTTGGCGTGGGAGGCCCAAAAGATTATTTTTTGAGTTTGGATTGATATTGATTAAACTTCGCGACTCATTATTTGAATAATGAGTCGTGATATGACGAATATACACTACAAGTCTGTCAGATCAGTTAGACTTTTTTGCATGAATTTGTGAATTCACTCTGAATTCCATCGTCAGAGTTGAGCGGAGTTTCTTCTTCACGCGCAAAATGGTTCTTTTAATGCCCAAATGTCGGAGTGCTGAGATAGATACAATTGAATCTTTTTTAAGTCTATATTTCCTCATAGAGCAAAATTTTCCTGACAGTGATGCCTTCGTCCCCTCCTAATGCCAAGATAAAACCGATTCAAGACATCGCGGAAATTCTGAAGCCAGATTCCATTCCCTTATTAAAGATCACAGATGAAAGCTACTTGTCCCAGGCCCTCCAAACACACGAGTCGAAGGCTTCGTTGCGAAAAAACGATGGGGGAATGGCCCCCCGAGTAAAACTACCATTGAGGTTGGCTGGTCATCATGTCGGCTCGAAAGATGAGGATCTCAGTAAATTCGCGAGATGGCAGAATCGGTCTACCATGGAATATGCCGAAGGAGACGAGGGGGGACGCCTCAATGTACCTCGTGGATCAGAACCACCAAATCTGGCACTATTAAGTCTAACAACCAATGTTAATGACCTGGCTTATTACGAAAACCTTTCCAAATACCCGCCGTTAGATTTGACGTTCAAGCCACTAACGCAGGAAGAAGCCGAGAAAAAAGAGCGAAAAGTGCACAAGGATGCCAAGCGGCGATTCGACTATACGATCAAGGACATGTGCGCGAAGAAGGACGCAGAGGCGGCAGATCCGGGGGAATTTGACGATAGCGAGCTGCTGCAACAGGTGAAATCTAGTTCAAATCTTGTTGAGGATGTATCGGTGTGTTATCTGAGACGAAAAGACCCGTCGGAGTTAGCTCGAGAACTAAAGGAAAAGGCTGAAAAGGAGAGACTCGAGCAAGAAGAAGCTACGCGGGAAAAGAAAGAACGGGAATTGTTACAGGGAACCGGAATCAGAACTGTAAAGCAGCAGAAGAAGACTTCTTCAGATGATGGCAAAGTTACAATCTCCAGTAGTAATTATTGTCTGGAGGTTGAAGATGATTTGTCAGCGAATGTGTTAAATTTCGGGCCCTCCAAGAACTTTCTCGAAAGTCCTTTGCCACTGGTGTGTATGACCTGCTTTGAGCCTAGCATCCTTATCTGCGATTCGGGGTTACACCGCTTCTGCATGCCTGAGCATCGGATGTGCGAATGCGGTGAGAAGCTTGTAGATGAGGACGACATTTGTGTGGAAACTGACGAACCGCGAGAGTTGAGCAATAAGCTGAAATTGGACACCCTAGACTGTGCCGACCCCTATGAAGTTCATTGCAAATTCGGGTTTTGGATGCTAGAGAGGGATCGATGTCGAGCGCAAAAGTATGATAAGAACCGAAAGAAACGCAAACCGAAAGTGGCAGTAGAAAGCTGTTTTGCTCAGTCTAAGTTCGGTGGAGCTTCGAAGAGAAAATCGAAATCGCCTCCTTCAGCCAAAAAGGATGCAGCAACATTTAGCAAGGTGCAACCGCCTTCACTAAGGGGGCTAGCAAAGAGCTCAGGAAGTGTGAATTCAACTCCCACCAAGAAACCAGCCGATGACGAAGCGTCTCCAAAGTTGTCAAAAATTGTAGGCGCCGAGCAACTCACAGCCCAAGTCACGGCTCCGCTGTTGCAAAAACGTTCGCATGAAAACTCCATTGCTCCATATCCCAATCTCCAGGTTCCATTCTGTCCACTGTGTTTCAAGGCTCCGTGCCAGCAATTCGTATGTCCTGATTGCCGCAGCGTGTCGTATTGCTCGCAACTGCATCTGGACCAGCACCGTGAGCTTCACAAAATGGGCTTTTTGAAGTTGGCGGAAATGAAAAAAATAAAGTATTCTAAAGTGCCCGCAGCCGAGGAGAACGGATGGCGCAAGGGTTTTCGCGTGAAGACCGAAGAGGAAGTGGAGAAGGAAACAAAGGCGGAACCAAAGATTCCAAACTTATTAAATAATTTACTGCCAGAGCCTGAGGCTGATTTTCTCGGTGAATCAGAATCGGGTGAGTCAGGAAAGCAATACACCAGTAGCAGCATTCAATGGATATTTAGGGAGCATCGAGATGAGGCTGTCGAATTTACCTCTTCCAGAAGCACTCCAGTGATATTATTACCGGCGGATACAGTCAATGGGCCTAGTAGCTATGCCGAGCGGGCCGCAGAAGACCGAGCCAAGGGCCTCACACACCCCAGCCTCACTTTTCCCTGCTGCAGTACGTTCCGGTATACTCTGGAGGCCAAGAAGGAGTATTATCTGATGAAAAACTACCTTGATTTTCCTCGTCTCGATGGTATAATAGAAGACGAGGATAATTCAGACTCGGAAGACACTGAGGCCAATAATAATCTCGACAAGGATAATCTAAGTGACAGTGTACTAAATTTTTCAGATCAACTTCAGGATACTAATAGCAGTTTGGTTGCATCGACAGCGTCGTCAGAACTAGTAAATTCGGGCCTTGGCAAGGATTCTTATGGACGTAGGACAGGCTCAGCCTATTATGAGACTGGTAGCAGCGTGAGGAAAAAGGACGTGCGCTATTACAGCACTTGGAGCGAATTTCTGATGAATACCGGAGCGATTAGCAACACTAGGAGCGTGGGCGAATGGGGTCTTTTACTTCATTTTTGGGCCGAGGTTCTACTGGTTTTCCAAGTGAGAGGCCACTTACGAAGGGCCAAAAAATGGAAACGCCACCAGGCCCGGAAAGAGGCGAAGGAAATGTCGGATTTTCTCACGAAAGGCAACAGTACTACTACACTAGTAGTAAATGATCCGGAAGAACACTCACAAGGTTTAAATTTTGACTCATCATCCTCGAGTAGTACTCATTTAGAAGAGTCTTTGGTGGCCAAATTTCCCATCGAAATTGATTCAAATCTGTCCGGATCTAGGGGCGATTCGGCGGAGGAAAGTGTTCCAACTCATTTTTTGAATGCAGATGTTATTCCGCATTCTTCTCACTCCTACTCCACTAATATTCAATGCCTAAATCCGAATGAGAATAATAAAAAAAATAATTTCAAGGGTTACACTGTCGATACATCGCTCACCAGGCGTGAGCGCATCCAACGAGCGATGAAGATGGGCATTCCCGAAGACATTCTGTCGGAGCCAAGTCAGAATCTCGATTCGAGTGCTGAGACTAAATCAGAATCTCCTCCGCGCAGTCCCAAGTTCCGCGAGCTTCATGCCAGTATGGATAAGAGTCCTGAAATGCGTCACAGTCCTTGCCATGATGCGGCTGTAAAAGCGTTCATGAAGGAATCGGAATCCGCTAGCAATACGAAATTTGGGTGCAATAATAATAATAATAATAATAATAATGTGTCAAACCCTGATTCAGACACTCAAGAGAGTGGGGATATTCTTATGAGTAAAATTCTGGACTTCTTTGACAAGGAACAGAATATGCATCATTATTCAACCACCCTAGGAGGAGCAGGTGCTGGCACTGTTTCGTCAAAAAAGTCTGTTTTAATGCCCGATCCGTCGCTGTTGCAGGTCGTAATTCTGAACGCCACACCCGACTTGGAGCTCCAATCGCTTTTAAAATGGCAGCTGCTGCTGCATTGGGTTCCCGAGGTGGAGATAATTTCCTGGATTCCGACCACGTGGGACTGTGAAAGGTTCGGAAACTGTGTGTTAGAGGAGCGCTTTTTCGGGCCAGAAAGAGGAGTCCTTCTCGACGTAAGTCGATGGATGATATCGGGCGATGATGAGGCTCCAAAGAGTTCTTTTTCGTTTAAAAAAGCCTGGCTGAAGGCTGGGGACCACTCCGAGAGATTTTCACCCGACTCCAAGTATTTCAAACACAAACCTGAGTCCGAAAAGCGGTTTCTTTCTCTACAGACCCAGAGATTGGTGAGTAAAGAAAAGCGATTGCTCCTGCGTTTCGTATCGACGAAATTCAAATGGTGCGAGAGGTTTGATAGATCCACGCAAATCTTTCTGTCGCT
>JACKZZ010016922.1_pt1 | contig 28895 bp, 11 predicted proteins | sample 8027871 | NCBI WGS metagenome assembly JACKZZ01 (sample SAMN15724774, study PRJNA655200) | protist metagenome | isolation source: fluorescence activated cell sorting (FACS) single amplified genomes of... | place: USA: West Boothbay Harbor, Gulf of Maine | collected 2000-07-19
GCGTTGAGTTGTGCCCAAGACTTTGAGACTTCCCAGCGCACCATGATGCTTGGTATATTGTTTTATCAACTCGAGATTCTTTTCTTGCTCTTCTTCTAAATCCTGCAGTTGCTTGTTCTTAGCACGAACTAGGTTGGCCACCTGCTTTACTACGCCCTCAAGTTCTCTCCGTCTGGCCCTCTCTTCCCTGAGAGCTACCTTGGTAGCCTCCTCACTCAGGTTGGATACGGAGTCCTCATCGCTGCTTGACATATTTTGAGCAGAAATTTAATGGGTTTTCACTTTAATATCTATATTTTTTTTCTAAAAAACATACTCATATGCATTGTACTTTGTTCTATTATAAAGATTAGCAGCCCTTTTGATTGGAGGCCGTCGTGCGGAGATTTCAGATTTTTGATGGTATTTGCAATAGACGAGCAACGTGATGGCGGAGCATATAGCTATTAGCTTCAAGAAGCGAGGAGCAAAGAAAAATTTGCATTCCAGAAAGCCTGAGGTAGGAGTGAAGTTGGAGGAGGGTGGAGAAGTAGACGAGGGATTAGACACACGTACTCTTGAGGAAATACGCTTTGAACAAGAACTACGGCGGAGAAAGCATGGTGTCAGTGCGTCTAAAGTAAGTGGTGAAAAGAAGAAATCTACAGCTGTCGATGCATCATCAGCTAGCAGTGGCCTTGGCAACAAGGAGTATACTTCAGTCATGGTATCGGGTGTCGTACCTGATAAACTCACCAAGCACGAAGATATCATGGAGGAATATGTGAATAAGAGGCTAGGCAACGGCTCTAATGAGAAAGATGAGCAGGTTGTGGATGCCACAGCAGCAGCTGATGCTGAATTGTACAAGCTTTCCACTGTACTTGACACTGCCGTCATTCCTGCCACCGCAACAAATGATATAAACGAGCGTGATAGTAATGCAGATGTAGGCATTTATACTGGTATAGCAGAAGTAGAGCTACCTGCTTCATATGCACTACAAAACATCAAAGATACTGAGAAGACCAAAAGGCTCCTCTATAGCAACAGTACTGGTAATCGATATAAAGAAGGTCATTATGCATCTGCACCAAAAGAAGGCTGCTTGCCATCAACATTAGGATATAGACGTGCAAATGGGGGTTATGATGGCAAATCAGATCGGTTCACAAAGCCTATGAGTCGTGCTGAATACGCGGAAAGGGAAGCCAAGAGAACGTCTGCTGAAATGCACAGGGAAGGTCGTATCAGCATACCAACTGTACCATTGCCTCCAGGAGATGGTGTTGATGTTGAGGCAGCATCACATAGTAGAGAAGGGAAGCGTAGCCACGATAGCACCAATAATAAGCCGCAGAATACGGCATCCGACAACAGATTGATGGAATCGTATCGTAAGAAAATGAGACGATGATGATCGACAGGTCAGTCAGCATCAGTACGTGCGTGAATATGTAGAGAAGAATGTAATAGAAGGGAACGTATGGTATGGAAGACCACATTGAGAATTTCATAGAAAGATATAGAAATGTTAAGGGGGATTGTGTTTAATGTAACAACTTGTTTGTGTTTAGTGTATAGAAAATTACGGTTGCATAAAACACATCCTTCTGCTCGTTTTCACAAGAGTAACTTTTTTAATTCCAAATTTACAATATACATTAAGTTTCCAACACAGCCTCATTCAGTAGTTACACTGGTTTTAGTAGTTCATCTTGGAATGATGATAAATATGATAAGAATTCTTCATCGTCAGCGTCGGTGCTTTCTCTTAGATACGAAGGTAAAACAGAATCAACTTTGGAATTACGATTTCGTCTTGATTGTTGCCACTGAGTTTGTGCTTGTGTGGCTTGTGAAAAATCTAATCGAGCAAAATCTGCACTGTTTCCTACACCTATATTGCTATCACCCACCCACCGCTGTGTTACCATGCTTGCTGATGGGAATGGTATGACTGGGGGTGCTTCTCGAAATCCAGAGGAACTCGTCGTACGGTGAAACTGTGATTGTTGAGCAGCACTCACTGCATTGATATCATCTAATATAGGACTAGTCGGCTTGCCTGGCATGCGAGGTGGTGGACTTGATATATGTATTAAGTGATGCTTATCACTTATATTCTTAGGTGCACGATATGGACTGCCAGGATACAATGGTTTTTCAGCACCTTTGACTGTACCTATTGTCCCTGATGTAATACCTTTCTCATCATTAGATGTACGACCATAAGCTCTATCAAACTCTACAGAATTATATTCTCTACCATATTCTAAATTACTATCATCATTTGTACTTGAATTTGCATTCCCACCAGGACCACCTCTATCATCTGTATCTCGTGATATACTGTTATTTAGTGCACTCAATGCACTATTATATGAATTTTGTCTGGCAAAACTAAAACTTCTTACATGTTGATCTGACATTAACTCTAATTCACGTCTATCTCTATCCTCTTTTTCTTTATTTGCTCTTACTTCAACTTCGCGCAATCTTGTTAATTCAGTTAAATATTTAAATTCCATATGTTGCAAATCCAATGTATGCTGTAACCGTTCCTCTGATAATGCTTCTTCGACTATTTGTATACGAATATTTTGTTCTTTTATTAATGAATGTAATAAAGAAATATCATTTGGTAATTCACGTGTATCAGCTACATAATGCTTCTCTTCTAATGTAGTTGTTACTTTTTTATTATGATGATGATGATTTTGTGAAGGATGGGACACGCGGTCGTACTGATGAGTACTCGTTGCTGGTTTGGCTCGACCGCCATCAGGACTACCATGAGAATGCGGATCAGCTCCCCAAGCATACTGATGATATGCATGGTGAATTTCATGTGCATGCATAGAATCACCACCATCTCTAGGACGAGTAGTGACACGTATGGGTGTCGTCGCTGCTGCTGTTACATTATCATTTCTATTACCATGTGATATTGGTGGAGGTGGTGGTGGTGATAATGATCTTGTCACTAATGGTTGGAAAGCTGGTAATGTCACTGAAGTTGCATGAGAATCGTATGATGGTCTGGTACTCTGATTCATACCTGCAGCAGCACGATGTGGTGAAACTGCTGGTGAGGTAGATTTCTTAGGTGGTGCATGTGAGATTGCATTACTGTGTGCACGCTCTAAGTTCTCGTGTGCAGCTTCTTCAGTATTATGTGCCACGGGTAAGTTATGATTGTAAGCTGAGTATAATGATGCAGAGTTCCGTGTCCCAGCTGTGCTACTGCCATTCTTACCATTATCTTCCGCACGTGCACGCATATCACCCCAGAATCCATCGTTTGATACAGCTTCGTATGCTGCAGGTGCTTCAACAGGTCTTAATTTACTTTTTAAATGTGTTGGAAATGGTGCTAGTCGTCCATCTGGTGGCATACGATGAAAGGGCTCACTAAATCGACTTTGCCTTACCATACTTAATAAAAGTTTTGTGTATGCATTACGGTGTGTAGTGAAAGCTGGGTTGCTTCCAGAGTTCACAAGCTTCTCTACCCATCTCTCTATACGAATACGCAAACTCTTAGGGAATTCTGAGTACAAAGCCTCAATCTCAAGTATAGATGCAATGAAAGTCTCTTTTTGTGCCATTTTTATCAAATTTATTGCATATAAAATAAATTATGCAATATAAAGAGTTAAATGAAACTCGAATCGAGACAATTTGATGGGTTGCTTGCTTCAAAAAATTTATCACGTAATCACGTAAACTCGACTGGCAGGAGATCGAGATTACAAGAGATACACCCACAAACCACTCTAGTATCGCATTTTCACGGCTAAATAGAAGTTTGTGTGATGCTGCTGCGTCGATTTGGTGCATCTTCTGCCCTCCGAAGGAGTGTTCGCTCTGCACTGAGCTCGGCATCGAGATCGCAATCCAAGATGCATTCACATGCTCTACGAGATCTCTTGAACTCTGAACACTATAGTATCATAAATGACGAGAGAGATCTTTTAGGTGGGCTACATGGTGCTCTATCAGCATTGGAAGTATCGAGAGATAGCCTTGATTTGGTTGCTGATACACGAGCTCGTATAGACGATCTGTTTATGATGGTCATAGTCGGTGAATTCAATGCTGGTAAGAGTACATTCATCAACTCCTTGTTGGGTGCAGAATACCTTAAATGTGGCGTATTGCCTACAACAGATAAGATCTGCCTATTACGAAGTGGCAAACCAAAATCCACACAAGATGCATGTGACGATGACACCATGCACAGTAGAGGAACACATAATTTTCTCATGGACGACGTGGAAGACATAACTGTCCCTACAGAATGGCTCCGTAGTGTAGCAGTCATTGATACACCTGGCACCAATGCACTCTTGTCTAGGCATGAGGAGCTTACTTCCCAGATAGTCCCTAGAGCAGATTTAGTACTGTTTGTCACATCAGCAGAAAAGCCGCTCAGTGATAGTGAAGCAGCATTCTTAGATAAGATATCACAATGGGGTAAGAAGATTATAGTAATTATCAATAAAATGGATATGCTTCCAAATGACGAAGCAAGAAAAGAAGTTGAAGATTTTGTAAGAATACATGTTGCTGCGAGATTGAGACGTGTAGGCACAAGGGAACCCATACCATTGTTTCCATTAAGTGCAAGATTAGCTTTATCAGCTAAATTAAGACTAGATGATGATGATCAAAAAGGGTTATTAGAATCACCAGAATGGCGGCGATCCGGTGTGGCTGATCTAGAGAACCACCTGCGAGCCACACTAGCAAGCAGTACAGTTATTGCCAGTAAATTAAGCAATCCTTTAGGAGTTTGTGATCGACTTATTGCAGAACAATTGCAATTATTACGGCAAAGACAAGATACACTAGTTGCAGACATGCGTACCGTAGAACTGTTACATGAAAATAGTAGAGCATTTGAAGATGACGTAGCACGCGATGCAAAATATGCAAAAGATAGAGTTAATATCTTAATTGCCCAACAAAAAGTGGCTTTAAATACGTGGCTTAAAGAAGAATTAGTTCAAGGTGCATTAGCATCATTATTAGATATGTCTAATATTAAAGGACAATTAGCTAGAGTCACAGCACTTGATCTAGACACCGCATTTCAAGAAACTATCGCTGATTTGACAGAGTTAGTTAGTGCACGTTCTCAAGCACAATCTCGTACTATATTGCAATATGTAGGTGATAGACACAAAACTAATGATCGTGCAAAGCAATTTATAGGTGAATTGTCACCGATATCAAATCATAGATTAGATGAAGCGTCGAGAGAACTGAGGAATAGACTACAAAATAGATGTCAAGAAGTTTTAAAAGAGGCAGAAATTGATCGCCCAGAACGTATGGCTAGTGCACTCTCCTCTATACAGGCTGGTTTCACACAATTAGCTGCATTACATGCTTCTACTATATTAGGTATGGGATGTTTAGGCTATTATGGACCCATGCTCGATGTGACTACAGAACTACCCGCGAGTATACTAGCATTAAGCATTCCAATTGCACTAAGCACCTTCGTATTGCCACGTGTACAAGACAGAATACAATCAACATTTGATTTAAGAGCTAAAAAAATACAAACACAAATTGAAACATCAATAGAAACCGTACTTGAACAAGAATTACGTACTGTTATTGAATTGATTGGTGCCAGTATTAAACCATATGAAAGATTTGTTGATTATGAAAAAAGGACAACAGATGAAATGATTCTTACCTTGGAGAGTTTGAAAAATGATGCAAGACGATTAAGACATAGATTAGATCATTTAAAAGATTAATGAATTGTATTTTACTAGAATTGCATGTCATCAGAGGTGTCTGAATGATAGATAAAATGGATCCCCCCCATGAAAGGGTTAATAGCAAAAAACAACAAAGTGCAAATGTGTATAATAAATGACTACAGCTGTTTTATTACACACAATATAACTTCAAAATAACAATATTACTCAATTTTTCGGCCCTCGATTAAATCTTCATTTCAGATACATCACCTACAAGTGAGTCCAATGATTTAGATGACATAACTTCGTTTCTTTTGGGTAACGATTTATGATCTTTACTATGACTCAATGTATACATTTTTCTTTGTATTTCTACTTCTTCTATACTTGTTCCTTTGACTTCTTGTATAAAACGCAATATTTGCTCTTTTTGTTCCACAGAACAAGTGGGAATCTCGTCATCATTATTCTCATTGCTAGCATCGTATTCGTTACCAATATAACCTTTATCGATATATGAGTATAGAACATCCCAGATAGGGCTCAATATATCAAGCTTGTGGTAGCACATACGTCTTAATAACATGACTAATTTGACATCTAAATACAAGGCTTTTTTCTTATTATTATTATTATTTTCATGATTACTTAGACCTGTATATTGTTTTTCTGGCCATTTCTTTCCGTGAACCATTCGACGCTCAAGTAAGCTGTCTTGTACTGCCATAACTATTAATTCACCAATACATTCTAATAATTCATTAACAATTTCAGGATTATTTAACGATAAACTATAAGCGTGACCATTGGCGTTTCTGAAGACTCCACCAGTACTTGGTCGAAATACTTCGGAATTGCTGCTATAATTATTAAAATAATGACGAAGATTGTATTCCAAGAGATTGAGGTACATATATCTATAAAGTCCTTTACGGGTCCATTTATATGCACTTTTCTCTGTGTCACTTAATTCTTCAGCAAATTTACTACTATTATTGTTTTTATTATTGATATCATCTTCTAAACCAAAATATTTTGGATTTTTAAGAAATAAATTTTTTTTTACATTATTAACATGTTTAAGGGCTTTGAAAGCATCTTCTGACCTTCGAAGATTAATCAGAGCATTAGTAAGATGTACAGCATGCCTTATATCCCTGTCAATGCCCCACTTAGACATCATACTAAACAATTTTAATATTGACTCATATTTTTTGGAGATAAACATTGCATCCATGACATATTCCAACGCATCGGCGTTGGGTACAAGCTGCATTTCCATCATATAAGTCATCATAAATATAGAATCATGAAATAATTTTACATTATGTGCAGAATTTATTGCATTGTTGTACATAATACTTAATTGATCAACGCTTGGTATTGCTACAGGTACACTACGATTAATTGCTAGTGCTGCCGCTCTATCGATTGCACCACCACTAGTAATACCTTGTCCATTTTTAGTTGCAGTTGAACCAGCAGTGATTGGCGTAAAATCCTCTGTCATTGTCATAAGTGGATTATTTATTGGTGTTATAGATGTTGGTACTTGATATGGTACATATTGAGTGAATTCTAATGCATTTTGTGCAACATCATTCCCAGTAACGGTGTCTGAGGTCGTTGGTATCGTAGTAGTACTGCTTCCCCTACTGGGGACTTTACTCATTTCATGTGCTAATTTAATAACTCTTTTACTAAGTGAAAAATCTTTACTATGTATTGCATATTTTGATAATGATACTAATTGTGCTGGCGATGGATTTACTCTATCTTCTTTCATACTGTCAAGAACGTCATGAGCATTTGGCATATTTTTTCCATTAGACAACCATGATTGTAATCCAAATGGTTCTAATATGATAGTATATGTCTCATGATTAGGACCAAATTGCACTTTCGAGTCAATATTATGATATGAATGCTCGTCACTCCCTTCTTCTTGAAGCTTCTGCAATAATGAAATTGCACTAGGATCATTTTTCTCTTTCCGCATGTTGTTCAAAACAGTCCAGATATTATTCACTGTTCTTTTTGGATTCTTGTGTATAACATCTAATGCTAGATTATGACATGCAGTACCATGCAATATTCCTTTACTATCTCTTAATAACTTTTGCATTTCATTGCCACACTTTTCTCTATGTAATAGACTTATGATTGCATGCCTGGTACAGATGCCTTCCAAACTATTAGCTTGATAACCGGTACAAGACAATTCATGACATTTCAATAATATGCGTTTACCTGATTGATCTTTGAAATAATTATTCATAATTATACTGTCATTTTTGTGTTGTTGTTTAGCAGCATCTGAAGTAACATTTATATTTGTTATATCATTGATGTCTTTTGAGACATTGTCCTCTTCAAGACGAAGTAGAGAATTATCAATATCCTTGGGACTAAACCAATGGTAAAGACGATGTAACTGCAGCGCATTGTCTTTTGCAGTATGAGTTAACATATCATTTGCTAAATCTCTTTGTTTATAGTTGAAGTATGCATGTGCCAACTGTAGGCCTACCCTTGTACTTGCTCCATCTAATGAAAGCTTTTCTGAATCACATGCAGTGCCTCTCCCTTGAACAAGATCAAGTCCAACACTACTTGCAGTAGCAGCAGTAGGATTCGCTTTAAAATGTATAGCCATTTTATTTAGTTCTGTCAAAAGTTCAGAGTGGAATTCTTTCCAATTTTTATTCAATTTTTTCATAGATTCATTGCTCAGATCATCATTGCTATTATATTTATATGTATCTATTGCTACAGTTGATAAACCTTGTATAAAGGACTTTTCTTCAATTGAATCTCTTGTGTTTACTAGCCATGGTGTTAATATGTGCATGACAGCTTCTTGTTGTGTGAATAACAAATTCTCCAAGGATCGGGCTTTGTACTCAGCAGCATGATCTCTAGGTAGATGATTAGCTAAGTTAACTAAGCGTGGTACGCCTACAATTAGAGCTAATTGTGGATTAGTTCGCGTAATTTCAAGCATAGCCCATGCCATTTGTGAATTATTGATGTCATCTTTAGCACAATGACTATATGCTTCTAAGAGAGCATTGAATGCATGTGTGTGCTGTAAATCAATCACTTTTCTTGAATATACTGATTTGTGCTTGTGATTGCTATCACTGCTTTTCATTTTGTTATCTTTCTTATTTTTCATGTCATTATCAATAGCACGAGCAGCATCTAATTGATTACTAACATCAACAAGACACATTTCAAGTACACGATGCAATGATTCTTTTTCAGCCAATTTGATAATCATTTTAGCACTCTTATAACTACCTGGAATGTTAATTTGGCTTATTCTTGATAGAACATCCGTTGCAGAGTGCATATTTGCTATTGATTGGGCTATTGAAGGAAAGGATCGCATATTCCGTCTTCGGAGACCCAGAACGTCAACTCCAAGGCGACGTAACATCCCCTCCAATTCACAAATTAACAAAAATAAAGAGAAAGTTTCGATGAGCTCAGATTAATCTGATCTGTGCATATGTGTGGTGAGATTTTTGATGGAATTGACCTGCCGGGGTTCTCCCGTTTTCTGGACTGACTTCAAACTCTTTTAAAACCGAGCAAACCAGGATAAAGAGACAAAGTCGAAAAACATAATAGAAATTGCAGTGAGTATTAGTTTGTGTTAAGTTATCCATACTGAAGACATTAATTTCACAGCTTTATCGAGCTAAAATCAAGTATGGCTCATTTTTACCTTACAATGCCCTTTATGTGGTTCTTTGTATCATTGTTTTGTCTTTCGTGTACAGTAAATGGTATTTCAATTAACTCATGGAATTACGATCAAGGATGGTCGGGTCTATCCATTGATGGTTGCGTGAAGACAGGGTCAAATTATCAACGATATGGAGGCTCGACACTTTCAAGTCCATTATGCAACGTTAAATACATTACTAGCACACAGTTTGCGTGGCACGCACTCCTTAATGATGGAACAGTAAAGACCTGGGGTATGGCATATACTAACAATCCAAATGGTAGTGCTGGTCCCTTTCTCAATCCTCCAACTGGACTAAGCAGTGTTAGAGATCTGTATACAAATCTATACACTGTCGTTGCTTTAACGACACAAGGACAGATATTCTGTTGGGGTGGATGGTCAGAAAGGCCATCAGAAAATTATGGGCAAAAGTGCTCATCAACAGAAATACCATCACTATCATCCTACCAATTCAAACAAATCATACCCGGTGAAAGTTTCTTTTTTGGTATGACTGTTAATGATGGTCTAATAGCTTGGGGTGGCGGTAATACAAACATCAATGTTCAACCAATTGCAAGTGGTGTAAAGCAGATTCTAGTGAACAATTATAAAGGTGCTGCTATTCTTATGTCGGCAGGAAATGTTCTTATGGTTGGATCTACAAACGAATATACTTCGTCGTGCGTCAATTGTAAAGAAGTTTATTATAATGGTGATAGAGTATTTCTTGGTATAGAAGCCAGTGATAATTCAATTAAGTGTTGGGGAAATACACAATGGATAACATCATCAAATTGTCCAAATTTTACCGATATTATGCCTGGTTCTGGCTCGATAGTCTCGACAAGTAATTCATATTGTGTTTTAAGATCATCATCAACAATATATTGTTTTGGGTATTTTGCAGAAATTGCTGGATGGAATGATCCAGAACCATTAACAAATGTTCAAGCTATTGTTGCCGGTACTGGTCATTATGTAGTACTTTATAAGGATGGTACTGTCAAATTTTTTGGTCAAGCGAGTGGTGGAGCTGGTGTTACAAAACCACCGACTGGACTTAAAAATGTTGCTAGAATCTATTCAGCAAATTATTGTCAAGTAGCATTACGTACTGATGGTACTGTAGCTGCATGGGGTACGCGCTATTGCAATGGTGTAGACACAGGTATACCAAATACCCTAACAAATATTGTTCAAGTATTTACAAATAAAGACTCATTCTGTGCAATTGATGAAGTTGGCACAGCAACATGCTGGGGTGCAGAATATTTCAATGTGCCACCAGTACTTAGTGGTATAAAGGTGATGTATGGTACCTATACTACTAATTATGGTCATAGTGACTTTCCATCAGTAGGTGCTCACGTGTATCCCCCTCCTGGAGCCTGGAGTGCTCCAATGGAAATAGCAAGACCGACCTTGTCACCTACCCCTATGCCTACTGGCAAACCAACCACAGTAGCACCCAGTGTTTCTCCTACTGCAATGCCCAGTACGAATCCTACTGGAATGCCCAGTACGAATCCTACTGCAATGCCCAGTACAAACCCTACTGCAACCCCCAGTGCAAACCCTACTGTCGCACCATCACAAGCCCCAACTTATGATCCAATAAGTTTATGTATTGCTGGTGAATATTATTCTAATATTACTTCAACATGTGAACTATGTGTAGAAGGAAAATATAATCCATATAAAGGGAAGACAACTTGTTTACCATGCCCTCAAGGTCGAGCATCTATGAATGTGGGAAATCGTCGAGTTTCAGATTGTGAATTATGTTCAAGTGGATCATTTTCAACAGAATCTGGATCAGTTATGTGTGCATTGTGCAATGCTGGTTATTATTCAACTATAGGTGCTACAACATGTTTACCTTGTCCTGCAGGTTTTTTTGTTTTATATGGCCAAACTGAATGTCAATTGTGTCCAGCAGGAAAGTATAGTGAGTCTGGAAGTAGTATATGCACAGACTGTGCGAATGGCTCCTTCTCACTAGATGGTGACACAGCTTGTGTCCGGTGTATAGCTTAAATAAATTGTTAAGTTTACAAATATATATTAAGTACCATTCGTTACATAGATAATAAAAAGTCTTCTCTGTGACCAGTGTTATTTAAACCCTATCCAACTACAATCAATAACACGCTGAAAGCCTAAAGAAGCGAAAAGACCAAGACTAGCATCATTACTATCAACTATATATGTGAAGCATGGACAATCTATTGTTTCTTCACTAATACAAAAGCATTTATTTTTATCGTTGAAATACTTTTGAAGTAAAAGAGATACAGTTGCTCTTGCAAGACCACGTCTTCTATGTTCTTCATCGACATATAACATTCCAATAGCACCATCTTCATAAGTTAACATCCATGACACAAGCTTCCCTGTTTCCTTGTGAATGATTCCCACACTAGGATAAGAATCTAACATAGCCTTAATCATGGGTAAAGATGTAGCACTTCTGTATTTCCATGTATCATTCACATATTGAGCAACGTTAATGGTATTATGATCACCTGTTGTTGTCATGTCATTGTTTTGTACGTAACCTGATGGAAGTTGTACTCTTTGTTCCTGTACTATTGATGCAGAACTTTTCGACAGTGAGAACAAACCACAAGGTTCCTGCCATTGTTTTTCTATACCTATATTTCCCATTGCTGATATAACATTTTCGTAGTGAGAGCTGTTCAATGCTTTAAAAGTACATCGTGATGTATCAGGTTGTACTTTCTTCATCTCTTCTAGTACCTCCTGCACTTTCCGTGCTATAGCACTAAATGCACCAACTGATCTATGATCCTTTTCCACATACAAACAACACAACACTTCACCAGATGTTGACTTGCTTTTGATGGTGCATGCCAGCTTAGGATTTTCTTCATTATCTACGTACAATTCAGTGGACGTGTTCTGTTCTAAAAGCAAAGAATGATACATTGAGCCACTAACTACCAGTTCCCGAGCCAACCACGACCGAACTGGTACTGAACTGCATGCTACACGTTGCATTTACACCTCGTTTCGAATTAAAGAGTGTGATCACTTTATTAAAGCCTGAGAGGATTTGGATCGTCCTGCCGCCGGGTGGTGCTTCTCAAAAGAGACTTTAAAACTTTAGTTTCCTGCTCAACCCCCATGTAAATTTAGTAAATTCCTCAGTTTTAGTTTTCCAAGCTCGATGGTGGGTTAGGGCTAAATGCTGGCCTATATGTGCTGCAGTCCAACCCAGCTATGCTGTGCTTCTCTGGAACCATTCAAGGTTCAACACAGGAATCACAAACTAAAACAGCTGACTTTGACTGGCCCTTCTATGCCCCTTCAGCATTAATCCTGGCCCTGCTGTGCACTTACATGCCATACAAGCTGTACACCAACATGCGCTACGAGCTCAAAGACTCCCATCACACCAAGCTGGAACATGAGAAGAACATGGGGTTCCTGTATGTTAAATACAAGCCTGAGTAACTGGTACTGGGAGCCTGTTGTGGAGATGTCTCGCAAATGGTGTGTGGTCTTCTTCTCTACATTCATGCCCACTGGCCAGTCTCAAGCAGCGCTGGTTATTGTCATCACATTGGTCTACTGGTATCTCCACTATATGCACGAGCCATATCGCACTGACTGGAAGGATTCTGAAGGCAACCCTGCTGACCCAGATTTGGAAAACAACCTGCAGCACTACATGTACGCTATCCAGATCGTCATGGTCATAGCCATGATGTCATACGAGAGCTATGAGGACAACCCTGATGCTGGCGGTGCTGTGCTACTGACCATCTACTTTATAGGAGTCGCAGTATTGGTCTACGGCATCGCGAAGACTATGCAGCGTCAACGCAACCGGTCGAAGATGCTCGCAACGGAGGATGCTGAAGAGGAAGCACAAGGTAAAAAGAGCTCTTCAGTGGAAATGGTGAAGAAAGTGTTCGATGGAATGGGAGGAGCATGAGTCAATATCGTCTTATATTATAATATACAAATTAGTGATAATGAGTTGATTAACATTTTACCGTCAACAATATATATAACTTTATTCGTAAATGTCATGGAGTAATATTTATATGTTGTAAAAATTTATAATTTCGTTACAGATGATCCCTCAGTGGTCTCTGGAGCTTTCACTTCATATGGTCCAATACCAAGTAAATATGCGATAAGCATACCAATTAAAATTACTACGACTAATGTTGTAACACCAAAAGCAGTATAAAATGTTGTCGCATCGCATTCACCAGGAGCTACCTTACCTAAATTTGGATATGTTACAATGATACCCCATATAAGTAGACCAAGGGTTGATGCGCCCAAGAAATTTATGAAACCAGCAATTGGTCTTGATTGATCAACTTTACCCGCAACTTTGCTAACCTTGAATGCAGCATGGCAAAAATTCTTGATTGATTGGACTAACATAAAAGACAAAAGATACGGGCCTAATGAGGGAACTGCCGGGCACAATTTCAAACCATGAATCCCTGCAAATATACCACCAACACCAGCCAGATCATATTTAATAAAGTTCGCCCAATACCCGTCTATATATGGTCCCCATTCAGGTTTCAGCAAAGGGTCTTCTTCTTCTGCACTGCCAGCTAAGGTATCTTGAGAACTTAAAGCTGGCATAAATCAGCAAAACTAGGGGAAAAAAATGAACAGTTGGTGTACAGTCCGAGTCCTTCCGATGTGTCCGCAAAAGGTGACCTTAACCTTTAAATTGGTAAAAGTAATTTTCAATGCCATCGCGGCCGGCGGAGATAGATAGGATTGGAGAGACACAAACCACAGGTTGGAAAGATTCTTCATAAGTAAGGTATCACTACAACTGATATTGGCTAACTTGAATAAAAATCGGCGTTATTTTTGCCTGTAACCATCTCTGTACAGGTGACATCTTCTGCCCTTGAAACTCCTGAAACTCTGACATCCATCTACAGCATGCCCATATCATTCGATGCCTTGCGTGAAGAAGCTGAGGAGCGTGCTGCAGCTGAGCAAATGAGTCGCGAGTTCTGGAATACACGCTTTACAAGGAAATATAGTACATTTGGTAGTGAACCAAGAAGTAAACCAAATAGACAAGCTGAAGGAAAGCGAATTGATGATGGTTACACTCAATGGGATTATGCCAAGAAGTGGAATCAAAGAGATAGAAGTATAAATGCTATAAATCCACGTGTAATGTTAGCTGAAACATTTGGTGTGTTATTAAAAGGCCCTCCAGGTCCTGGTGAATACAGCAAAGTTTCGGAAGGTTTTCAGGCTTCCTCTCGTTTTAAACAAAGTGGTAAATTTACGGTAAAAGGTAAAGGTAAAACTACAACATCAAAAAAAGAGGCAACACCTACAAAAATGCCTGTAGAATTATTATCATTTGCGTCCCCACCCAAAGATCGCATGAGGACATTAACTAAAAAGAAGAAAGGTATTGATGTGAATATTGCTGCTGCAAATATCCATTTCTGTGGTACTAAAGTCAATGGTAAGCCTATTGAGAACTTATCAGAAGAACATTTAAGAGAAGAATTTGATAAATTTGGACAATATCCAGGACCCAACAGCTATGAGAAAGCAGACGATCCATATTTCACGGGACGAGTTGGTCGTAGGCACTGGGGCCAAAAAGCACCACAATGGTCATTACATACCCCTGATTCTAAGCCGCGTGTCTTAATTGATCTTAATGATCCATTAACTGATCTTAAGACAAAGAATGTTCCTGCTGTAGGTACTTACAACTTGGCCTTAAAACCTGGCAAGGATGCTCCAGCTGCACCAATTTCACCAGTACCTACTCTAGCTTTAACTAGTGCTAAGCGTAGCTCCCCTGTTGGTCCTGGTTCTTATGATGTTGCACGAGGATTTGATAATACTACACGTATGACACGTCTCGCAAAAGCGTATCAACATGGTGACATGCGTAGACCATCAGCATCTTTTAAGAGTCATAATCACAAATAAAGGCAAAGATACAGCAAAATGTATGTATGTATGGTAGTAGTTCTAGTAATACACTATAGAGTCATTTTTGTGCATTGAAAGACACTTGACTAAGATTTGTTGCTCAGTACGCTATATAGATTGAAACATACGACAGACCATCATCTCTGGTATCGTAGAGGATATCCTATGAGTTGGTAGTGCAAATGAATATATATGAGATATGTAAATTATACAAATTGTATCAATATTTATAAATAGAATAAGTATTCAAAATGTTTCCATGAAAGGTTCACTGTGGCCGCGATCGTGAGCTGCTGAAGACATCCCACCCATTGCAAAGCCATCAGGCAACAGATCCAACAGTACATTAAAAATGAACATGAAATTCCATTCATAGTACTGTAGTTCTGCTGCCTGATGGCCCAACAATGATGAGGTGGCAAGGGCCCACGAGTCTGGTCCACATCTCGCACTTCACGGGGTAGTGGGTCGCCATCCAGCACCGTGGAGAACAGAGTCTCAAGAAAAAATCACTTGATCTTCTCCCAACGCTCTGCCCTCCGCGATGCTGGATACATATTTCAGGTCACCCAACTCTCCCCTTTAATATTTGATAAAAATATCTTGTTTATGCAGTAACTTTTTTTGAAAGTGAAACTAAATTCCTAACTTTCATTAATCTTGCTTTTTTCTTCGCGTCAGCATCTTTTTCTTCAGCTTGACGTTTTAGCCAATGTTCATATTGATTTTCGATTGGACCTAAACTCAATGTACCGGCTTTTAACATCTTATTGTATTGTATAATAACTCTATGTAAAGTCTTTGCAGTTGGTTGAGTTCCAACTAAAAAGTATTTCAAAGCTTTCATTCTTAAATTCCATGAAACATTTTGACTTCTTTCACCAACTTCACCATAATTAAACATTACTCTTGCATCTAAACAGTCTCGTTTGACACGATTAATACTACTGTACATATCAGTCAATGTCAAGTCTGATGTCATGTCCCCACGTAACTGCGAAGCATCTTCTGATGGTGCTGTTTCTAAACAAAAGACTAAGCATTTTCTACTATCAACATATCTCATATCAATATCATAATCTAATGCAGGTTTTAATGGATTAATTATATTCAAGTATCCTATTCTAGATATTGTTTCTTTTTGTGCTAATGTAGATAAATTTCGTAAAATTATATCAGAATTATGTAAATCCCATATTCTTGAAAATAATGTGACTACAACTCGTGCTTGTATGTCTGGTGCTCGTGAAAAACATTCTAATACTATATTAACATGCTTTGCTTCAAAGAAGTATTTAGTAGCTGCTAATTGTAAATATGCAAGTGCAATATAAGTTTCTGGTGGTTGAATGCGGATTCGCGTTGATAATCCAAGTAATTTAAGCAAATCTGCCAATTCATTTTCAGATATGACATAATCTTGTGGGTGTGTTTTTCTTTTTAATCGTGTAGTATCGACCAGAGTATCATAACCAATGGATGTCGAGCGAGATTTAGGTGTAGTGGTGCGCTCTACACTAACACTACTACCGGGACGCGATGTCGTTACTATATCCGTGTCACGACGAGAACGTGCCTCTCTACTGTTACCTCTACTAATAGGTGGAGAATTTAAAGATCCTTCATCTGTTCCACGACTAGTAGATGAGCCTGGTCTTGTACGCATATGTGGTGCAACAAAATCATCATCTCCATTGTTATCAAACCAATCATCATGATCTTTATTTGCAAACATACCTGAATTAGCATCAAAAATATCTTTCTCTTCAATATCAGCTGATGTTGTTTCATTGCTATCGATACTTGCACCCTTACTAGGAATGCCGTTCTTAGATGCTTCTTTATGGTCTTGCATGGGTCTCTTCGTACTCACATAATCAAACTCCACTATACCTACGTACGGTAAATTCTCACGAAACTCTTTATCAATTACAAATGGTTTAAATACAAATTTATCATCTGACTGTGTTTGTGCTTGATCTAATTCAGTATCAATATCATCATTGTCAATGCCACCTTCATAAGTGGCATTACGAAAATTTGACCAATCTTCCATTTGAGATGTGTCCTCTCTACCAGAACGTTTTTCACTGAATTCAGACTCAATAGCATTAATTGTAATAAATTTAAGCATACATGTTCGTTGATTTTCGTCTTCTAAATTAAATCTCCATCTACCAGTTGGATTAATCCAATTAAATTTAAATAAATCAAAACCCATTGATAGCATTATACGACTATTTTCTGCTTTGGAATTAATATTTTTTAAGAAGAAATCAACCATGTTTTGTGGATCTAACAATCTACCCCAAACAGCTACAATAATATCTACTTTCTTAAGTCCACCAATACCAATCACTTGTTTTTCTAAGAAATGATTAATAATACCTTGTGCTTGTTCAGTGGTGCAAAAAACATCACGCACAAGTAGGCGTAACCAATTCCTGCGATCCTCCTCTGATCTTGCTGTTACTATAATAATTTGTAGTACAAACAAAGCATGATCCGTCATTTTTAGTGCTTGTGTTGGTATACGTTCTTTATAATCAAATACTAGTTCTAATTCACCTTCTAATGGACATACCCATTCTTTATCATTACTCTTTTCGCATACTTTACCATCTATCACATGAACGTGTATGTTTTTTGCAGGTGTTTTAGAATTAACTTTATGAGATGCACTTGTAATTTTACAATGATCAGGATCCTTGGACATCATTTCTATTAATGTATTTGCTACAGATGCATCATATGGTGCTGATAGATTCAATTTATATGGTGAATCTGCAGCTGGATTACTATGATTGAAGATACTCTCATCTTTCTCAAATGTACAAGACCTCATCATAACAAAACAACGTAGTCCATTTAAAATTGTTCTAAAGATACTTCTTGCACCAGGTTCTCCAAGTGGATTCAATGATAAGTCCATGACCTTCATACTGACGTGTCCACGTAGTACACGAGCAAACACAAAGCATGCTGGTGATGCCACTTGATTCTGCGCTAAATTGATGACCTCCAAGGACTCGCTAATGGCAATAGCTGACCCGATCAGTTGTGCTGCATCGTCATTAATGCCATTAGCACTTAAATCAATATTTTTTAAATTTTTACTTATTTTAATTGCTTCAGCTAAAGCATTTATACCATCATAACCAATATCATTCCATCCGAAATTCACGGTATTGAGCTTGCTAATGCACTGCCCTTCCGTATTTTTAGTAGAACATAGTGGATCTATGTCATGTGTCATGATACGTGTCATAACAGCTGCTAATGCAATAGCACCTTTATTTGCTATTTTATTCTCTTTAAGTATAAGTTCTTCCAATGGCGCTTCATGGTTCTTCGTCAGACCCTCGCAGATGCTGACCAAGTCTTGGCATCTCATACCACAACCACTCAAATTTATATGTTTGCATACATTAGGTTGTTTAAAATATTTCTTAATTGCTGTAGAACATACTTTACCATTGATTTTATTATTGGATAAATCAATAAATAAGACTTGTTTTGAGTTTATGTTACCGAATATGGTAGGAATACTCTTCATAGTGAGTCGGTTCTCTGCTAGAATAAGTTTTTCGAGTGATTCAAATTTATGTAATGACATGCCTAAACAGAGCCCTTGTTCATCACCAACACCATATGCCTTCATATTTATCATAAAATGGGCATCTTTTTGTTCCAGGTTTTCCCTTTTACGTAATTTCCTCTGTTTACTTGTCAAATTCTCCTGAACCTTCTCTTCTTCCAGTGCATCCTTCAGCACACTAGGAGTGATCTTTACATAAGGTTTTATAAATCTTTCAGGTAATATTTTAGCATTAAATTGATGTGTTAATAATAAATCAGCTGATACTTGCTTTGAATATGATGGTGACTTGTGAATAGGACTAAAATCAAGTTTCGACCTATCTACTTCAGAGTGCGAATACAATGGTTCAAGTTTATTGAATTCCTCGTGTTGCTTCTCGTAATCGATACCATAACTCATACTGTTGTTTTCACGTATGGTACGCTTCAAATGATTGCCACTAGCAGTAGTATTCAGTCTATCTTTCGTGAACATTTGGTGCACTTTGGCTTTCCTTCTTCGAATAGCCTCGGACTCGCGATCCGTCACAGTGGTCGAGTTCACGGAACTGTCGTCGTGGTCATCATAATGCAACTCGTTGTTGATACGATAGTATAGCACGCCGTTATCAAGTTCTTCTCTGTCATATTTGTTATATTTATTCATGATGAGCCGCTGGTTTGTGTATGACTCTTGCTCAGCACTCACTCCTTGAGTACCGTACAGTGAGCCCGTCCCATGAATGGAGCCGTGATGCTTGTGTTTATCAGGAGTTTTTTCACGTTTGACTGGTGATATTGAAATACCTGGAAATAATGTAGTTGCATTGACTTTATCTTTCATTTTTTGTACTAAATTTGAGTAAAGATCATCAGGAGACTCCACAGTTAAAGCGTGGTCATCAGCACGCAGGTGGTCCAATCCTTGCTCCTTGGCCACCTCTGCATCCACTTCTTTGGACTCTCCATTCCATAAATCAACAAAGATTTCTTCTCGCTTTTCAACTTTCAATGAATTAGGATTATAGGCATTCAATAGCAAGTTCTTCGACTTCACGATAGCTGCTTTTTTCTTTTGTTCTCGCTCGAATAGCGTCCTCCGCATGTTCCGTTTGAGACGCAGACGGAGATATAACTCCCCTATCTTGTCCATGTCTTTGTCTATGATATCAGCTGGGCTGTCTGATGGGAGGGCTTCTTCTAGTGTAGATGGGTCTACGTCTCCGATACTGACCTCCCACTTCACACCCTTCTTCGGGTCATATACATACTCAACAGATTCGGCTTCCTCGAGTTTGCGTTGAAACGTGCTCATTCGACGGCCTTTCTTCTGTTTTTTAGGTGCCAACTTCTTCTTAGCCAAACTAGACATGTCACTTCCAGACATGTTCCTGGGATAATTGCTGTTGCCCTCCCATGATGCAGGAGTCGCGTGCAAGCTGGGATACATGACGTCCTCCAGAGGCACCTCGCCCTTCATGGACCACTCTACATGGCGACCTTTGAGTGGACTACCGACTTTTGTGATGTTCCCTTCTAGATCACATTTTGTGAATGGATTGGGCTCTTTCTTTTTGTCAAGGAATTGATCTTTGGTACTCCCATACCCACCATTGTAATTGTCTGGGGACATGGGTGAACTGGCGTGATCGGGACTTCCAGGTCCAGCACTCATTGGACTGTATGGATCCTCGATAATTGTCTGCATAAGTCTATTTTTATTATCAAATATATGCAACAGTGAGAATCACACAGTCAGTGCTTTCTTACCCTAGAGGTGGATCTTCTATCTTATGGCCGATTCAGAGTCTGAACAATTAGTTTAATCAACAGAATCTTATCCAAACTATCAATCCTATGTGTTCAATGCTCTAGAGTATGATAATGGATTGAATAGCTGTTCTCTGCGACCTACTGAGCCCATAAACGCTTAACTGGATCGTATGGTCGTCCGAAAATCCAATTTTGGATTCGATCAAAGAAACACGTCCCATAACTCCTTACCTAGGAGATTTGCATTTTAATTTATCTACATCGTGAAAAGAATAGTATTGAGATGCTAGCTAGCTATCGATTTAGCGGCGAGTCGTGTAGTACTGTGCAGGACACTTCCAGTTCAAGTTCTCTTCTGGGCGCTTTGACTGGAGCGAATCTTGACTGTACTGCAGTGGATGGAGTAGTTGAGGCGGGAGGAGATGACCCAGCACCATTTATCAGTGACAATACAGTGGCTTCTATGCGCACTTCGCTCACTGCGAGCGGGGGTGACTACAGTCTAGAATTTTGGATTTCGCAATCTTCGAATACGGATTTTAATTCGGCCGCGATTCTAGCTATTGAAGATCCCAATCCAGTAAGTGGGAGTGGATGTGAGCATTCACTCAGAATAAAACAGTTTGCAACTGGTACGGGGGGAAAGATTCAGGTACTACCGTGTGCTACTTTAGATGGAAGTATATCTCAGCCTGTGATGTGGTGCACTCACGCAACCTTCATGAGCGGGCCCACGCATGTGGTTATCACTCAAGAAAGAGATGCTGGTGTTAGTAGCACATTTAAGATTTACATAAGTGGGGTGAATGTGAAGACCAATGTTTTCGATTACGATAATTGGGGAGTAGACCTGGACCCGACGACCTGGGAAGACTCAAACGTGCTCAAGGTTTTGGGGAGAACACAGGTCGTTAACTCAGCGGAAATTGGTACTGGTGATAGTTTAGGAGGTTGGAATGGGCGTATCTACGCTTTGAACATGCACAACTCCGTGCTATCAGACAGTGAAGTGGCTAGCCTCAACTCCGCGGGTCTGCCAGGCTTGCCTACCATGCAGCCGACCCCAGCGCCAACTACTGCCCAGCCGAGCTTCACTCCCACGTTGAGTCCTACGCCAGAGCCTAGTTATATGCCAACTGCAGCTCCTTCTGAGATACCCACCGTTGAGCCGTCGCTAGAGCCAACGCCCTCACCGAGTCATGTGCCGACTGCACCTCCGAGCTTCTCACCGACTGAGAGCCCCAGCCATAATCCAACGTTTGCTCCAACCCTCTCACCGACTGAGAGCCCTACGTATTCGCCTACCGCTATGCCCACATATGCACCGAGTGAGCAGCCTTCGTATGAGCCATCGCATGTGCCTACAGTGGCTCCCACCGTATCTCCGACTGAGCAGCCATCACCAGATCCTTCTGAAGTGCCAACTCCGGTACCTACCGTGGTTCCTAGTGAGCAACCAACGGAGAATCCTACTGTAGAGCCAAGTTTTGCACCTACTACGGCAGCCCCTACGTTTGCGCCGAGTGCTTCTCCTACGCAGCAGCCGACAGTGCAGCCCTCAGAACAGCCCACTGTAATTCCAACAGCTGTGCCAAGTTTGGAGCCATCTCCAGGGCCTACTGAGCATCCAACTGTGCAGCCGTCCTTTTCTCCTTCAGAGAGTCCAACTGAGATACCTACTGTGGCACCTACAATGCAGCCTACTAAGGAGCCTACTGTGGCACCTACTGAAGCACCCACTATGACGCCTACGGAACAGCCTACTGTGGCTCCTACTGTGGCACCCACTATGGCACCTACAATGCAGCCTACTAAGGAGCCTACTGAAGCACCCACTATGGCACCTACTGTGGCACCTACTGAAGCACCCACTGTGGCACCTACGGAACAGCCTACTAAGCAGCCTACTTTGGCACCCACTGTGGCACCTACGGAACAGCCTACTGTGGTTCCTAGTGAGCAGCCTAGTGAGATACCCACTATGGCACCTACAATGCAGCCTACTGAGCAACCCAGTCAGGTGCCCACTGTTGCCCCTAGTCCCGAGCCGTCCTTTAGCCCAAGTGAAAAGCCTAGTGCCTCACCTACGGTACAGCCTACTCGTGCACCATCACACCAGCCAACGCATCACCCTACGATGTATCCCACTCAAGAGCCCACCGTTTCTCCAAGCCTCATGCCAACCATGGAGCCTACTTTTGAGCCTTCGCATCAGCCAAGTCTAGAGCCTTCGATGGTTCCTACATGGAGCCCATCTCAAGCTCCTGCTTCTATAGTGAGTGTTACTGCCTCACATGACTTAACAAGCACAGCTACTTCTGAGATGTTTATGGCAAATACAGCTGCTGTGACAGCATTCGAGAGTGCCGTAGCTGGCTACCTTGACGTTTCTGAGTCAAACGTAATTGTGGACAGTGTAAGTGAATCTAGTGGAGAGAGCCGTCGTTTGGAGGATATGCATACTATTAGTGTGATATATACTGTAGAACTACCAGTGGATGCAACCGAAGAGAGTGCAGGTATTGCTGAGGCTATGTCTCGCGTGAGCACAGCTGTGGCTGACCCGAGTTTCTCCTCTAGTCTATCGTCTTCACTGTCTGCTGTGCCAGATTTCTCATCGGTGCAAGTTCTAGGAGGGAGCACTATTTCTTCTATTTGGACAGGTGATGGATTGCAAGGTAGCTCAGAAGTGCTGGTGTCATTTGAGATGGCTTCTGATGAGTGCCTCGCTGGGCACTTCTCTGATGGCTCTTCTGACCAGCTGCTGGGCACTCTGGATGCACAAAGTGTTACATGTTTGGATAGCTATGGTGTACGTGCTGGTAATTCTACTAGTGTCAATGAAGCTATTGTGTCTACTGAGCCTGTTGGTGCCCTTGCAAATGCAATGGGACAGGACTTCAGTATTGAGATGTGGCTTCGACTTGGTGATGAAGTGACCACTGCTGCAGAACACTTGATTTTCGCCATTCCAGTGGAAGATCCATATGCATGTTTATCTGGCTATCCTAACAGCTTCTCTATAAGCCACGGTGGAGGTGACTTGTATCTGCAAGTATTCTCGTGTCGCGACTACATCAACGAATGTTTCCTTCGTCGTAGAATTCCTGATGTGCCTCTGACAGAAGCCACACACGTCGTAGTCACTGAGAATCAGGGCACATTCTCTGTGTGGATTAATGGAGAGCAAGTCGCTCAGAGGGCTCTTATGTGTGACTTGGCGAATCAAGCCACTTCTCCTCATCATACATCTACTTGGTTCCCAGGCGCACAATTGAAGCTCTTTGTTGGTGACGAATCATCATTGGAGCCACGTTGGCCAGGTACTTTACACATGCTTGCAGTGCATGGTAATGCTTTGGGTTCTGATGAAATTGCTTCTAGGCATACCAGTAGTTTCCCGAACTCACGGCCTGTAGCCACTGACACTTTGCTGACTATCAAGGAGAATGGAGAGGATGGTGATCACTCTTTGGACCCAGAGTTCTATGACTCCCCCATACCTGCAACTGAGTTGGTACCACTTGTTTTAGAACCATGGGATTTCGATGATTTGTCTGATTCTCCGTTGTATGATGTGAATGTAGGCCCTCGCGTCAGGTTGCATTTGATGACGCTGCCAGAAGGCGGTACTCTACTGTACCACCATGATGGCACACTCATCACTGATGTACCCATAGAAGTACCCCGAGATGGAAATAATATGTTTTCGGTGCGAGTAAGACCGCCATTAGATGAGGTGTCAACTGGTGAGCAACCATTATTTTCCTTTACTTACATAGCTGAAGATGGCGTTCAAGATGGTTTCCTCTCAGAGACTGCTACAGTCTCGGTCATAGTGCAGAATGTGAACAAGCCACCTGTGCCGCATGCAGTTTCCAGTGTTCATCCAGTAGTGCCAAGAGTAACCACGCTATTATCAGTATTTTCAGGTGATGACTCTGACGGAACAGTTGAAGGTGCAGGTATTGCCACCTTGCCTGCACATGGAGACTTGTATGATGTAGCAGTAGATGGCACTATCTCCACATTGCCACTCAGTCTCCCAAGTGATGGTACTGCTTTTGCATTGCACGCATTTAAGGTAGCATATGTGCACACTGGTACTCAAAGTGGGTCATTAGATTCTGTTGGTGAATTCGCACAAGACTCATTCTTCTTTGTGGTCATTGACAATGAAGGACTGCCTTCACGCCGAGAGGTATACCCTCTTTCATTGCGTACTGCTCTGAATGTGGTGCCTACATCAGCGTCAGAACTTGCACCAGCAGCTATTCAGGATGTGCCATCTTTGCTTACATTACATGCAGTCGACTTATCGAAAATATCAAGAGAGATCCGGTTGCGAGTGGTGGTAATGCCCAGTCATGGCACTCTCTACACCGCTCAACGAGATGCAGATGGTGTACTCAGCATGGGTGCAGCAATCACCTACAGCTCATTAATTCCGATGACTGGTGGTTCTGCAGATGATAATGGACTAGAACATAGCACAGAGGTGTATTATGTTGGTACTGTCTTCAGTGTGCCATCGACTACCGCAGGATACACACCTGAGCCGATACCCAGTGCTCTGCCAGATGTCATAGAGTATGAAGTTCTAAGTTTAGACGGCGCTTTGAGTCTATCTGACACTCAATCTGTTCATGTACGCAACCTCAATGAACGTAGTGACATAACATTCACCGTCGACACTGATGTGTGGCCAGATGGTAACATAGAGATCCATGCACTGAGCATGTCCAGTGATAATGTGCCCTCAGAAGCCGTACTTACTGGATTTGACATTACTGATCCAGATTTGGGTGCAGATTCTGTACATGTGCAAGTTCTCTCACATGCAGAAGGAAAGATCAGCCTGTCAGCAGAAGCATTACCACATTTGGAGTTCACTGGTGCAAGTTGCGTGCTCCCTAGATGGGAGTGTCGTGGCAGTGGTGACACCGACACTCGCATGGATTTCGTAGCTACACCTGCTTGGGCTATGGTTGCGTTGAATGGTATGAAGTATCGTAACACACGTGAATATGTACAAGATAATGTTACAGTGCAAATTTGGGATGGCGAAGGTGGAAATTGCAAGGATACTGCACAATTGTCCACAAGTGTCTTCAACACTAAGTGCTACCATTCCATGGCATCTTTCACGGTGAACGTCATATCATTTGCACCACCGCCTTCCGACGAACCGGAAAGTGGAGGAGCTGTAAATTCAGCTTCATTTTTATTTGATTTATTTCAAGATCAATTACTATCAATAGGTATCCTATTGCTCGTTTGTCTAGTAGTTTGCCGTGTATGTTGTGTATCTACACGCAAAATCAGACGCAAGTATTGCTGTGGTGGAAAAAATGTACCACCATCACCTAATACTATGGAGAGTGCCTCACCACGCAAGAACAAGAAGGTGAAGAAACTCAAGGCAGCATTAAAAGAGCGCAAGAATATTGCGGAGAACGACGCAATTGCAGCAGACGGAGTTAGAAATCCCTTTGAAGACAGTAGCAGTGATGAAGGCACGAGTGCCACCGAAGATGCCAGTGCGAGTGATACGGAGTCTACTACGTCTATGAGTAGTATTGACTCTGGTGACAAGTCTACTTCGAGCAGCATTCACTACACGGGTAATCCCTGTGGAGACCTGCACCCAGACTTGATTGCTCAAATGACGCAGAAGAAACAGTCTGCAGTACAAATTGCATCCAAGCCGCCACCTCCACCTCCCAAGTTGCCATCGTGGATTGAACCTAATGCGGTAAATCTTACTGGAGGAGCACCATCTCGTTTACTTCTCAATGTGAAGGATACCAAACAGCAGCCACCTCCACCACCGCCACGGTCTGCGGCAGGCAGAACAATACCGAATGCAGACCTCGCGTTGAATGCAGCTGCAGCGTTTCGACATATGCAAGGAGAGCATGAGCCTATAGTGAATCAAGGTCATGCAGTGCAAACTGCGCCTTTGCGTCGCGGTTCTGGTGTAGTGAGTATCCATGGTATGCGTATGCAAACGTCTACTCAGGTACCGCAGCCACAGGTAGTACAAAATTCAGACACTACTACAGGAGAAGAGTGTACAAGTGATGACCTGAGCATAGCTAGCTCTTTTACAGAACTAGATTCTAATGCAATATTAAGCAATGGATCAAGCCCTGCATCATTACCAGTAAGTCCAAATCCTCTGTCAGCAGACTCACTCCAAAGAGCACATCAAGCTGCAGCAGTATGGAGGCATAGACCCAGCTGGGTAAGACGACCATCTAGAGCTTTTGGGGCATTTCTTTCTCAATCACCAAATATAGAAGAAGATGCAGAAGTAAAAACTCCGTATTACAACGGAAGACTGTAGAGATAATACAGCCGAATAGAATAATCTATTCACGTCATTGGTGACGTCAAAAAAATATATATATCAGGGATTTTAATACTAATCAAAAAAAAAGGAAAGATAAATGTGAAAATATAACGTAGGTAGAAGAAAATAAATGGAGTAAATTTTGATACTATTCGTAAAAACATTAAATAATCACAAAATAAGTTCAACCAGGTTGAGGTTTTGTCAGCAGCTTTCCCGTCTCGTTGATGGGATAACCGCGTGTGGTTATCGTAGTCACCTTCCCGTTTTGTTGCATATTTGCATATTTACATTATATGAAAATTAGTGATGAATGCATGTATATGCAAACATTTTCAATACTAACTTATATTTATATTCTTTTCAATTCATTGTGTTGCGTTAGAATGTTCGACCTAAACCAGCACCAGAGCGTTTGCGAGTAGCTGCATTCATGGCAGTGATAGCACCGACACGTTTACGTAACGAATTTTTCTTTGTCTTTGGTTTTTCATCGTCTGAACTACTCTCACTATAGCTATAGGAACCACTGCTACTACCGCTCGAACTACCACTACCACTAGAACTGTCATCACTAGAACTCAGTTCCATCTTCTTCTTCAAAGCAGCCATTTGTTTAGAAGTTGCAGGTGCTTGTACTTTTGAACCAGACTTAATACTAGCATCCAATAAATGAGCTTTGTTGGCAAACTTATGTGCAATATTTGCAGAAGCTATGCCAGTACCAAGCCCCTTCTTGAGACCTCTCTGTGCAAGTAGCTGAGCACGTGTGGTGGGTCCTGCAGAGTCTGAGCTTTCACTGCTGCTTTCTTCGCTTCCACTACTAGAATCATCACTTCCTTTTGCTTTCTTAATTTGTTTAGTTGGTTTCTTAGCTTTAACGACTGGTCTCATGGTGCGTAGACGAGCACCTCCAGTTAGTTTCTTTGCTTTCAGTTTAGAAGAATGATAGCTTTTAGTTGATACACTTTCGTCTTCAGAGCTTGATTCAGCCTCTGATTCAGAATCACTATCATCAGCTTTCTTCTTAGAATTTTTCTTCTTAAGAGAAGCCGGTTTGGGAGGATGAGCCTTGACTTTCGGCTTTTGCACTGCGGCGGGTCTAGTAATGCCTTTCCCTCCTAATCTACTAGTAGGTGCATCGTCATCAGATTCCTCCTGTTCTTCTTCACTATCAGACTCATGCTTCTTATGTTTGTGCTTGTGCTTGTGTTTGTGTTTAGGCTGTTCTGTTGATTGAGCTTCTGTAGCTCTTCGCATAATTTCAGCTCGAAGTTCGGCATCTTTGCGATGTTTTTCAACCTTGGCAGCAATAATTTCAGCCATACCATCAGAATCACTATCTTCTTCATCATCAGCAGCAGCATCTGCTTGAATCATAGATTGAATGCGTGCTTTCTTCTCATCTGCAAGTAATTTTTCATCATCCTTGACAAGCATAGTCGCCTTATTGTCAGCAGTTTCTTTATGTGCTGAACTGGAACCTCGAAGAAGGTTAGCAAGTTTCACCTTTGATGACGCGCCACGGAATGTGCTCATGCGTGCCTTGCGTTTCTCTGCCTTTTCTAATGCTTCTTGTTCTGCTTCTAATTCTTCCTGATGTCTACGTTCTTCCTCTTCTTCAAGTTCATGTTGTTTTTCAAGGAATTCATCGTCATCTTGCTTCTTTTTCTTCTTTTCTGCTTTCTTCTTATCACGTTCTTCCTCAAGGCGTTTTATTTCAGCTTCCTGTTGAGCTTCAGCTTCCTCTTCTTCATCTTCTAACCGAATA
>JACKZZ010006259.1_pt1 | contig 28842 bp, 11 predicted proteins | sample 8027871 | NCBI WGS metagenome assembly JACKZZ01 (sample SAMN15724774, study PRJNA655200) | protist metagenome | isolation source: fluorescence activated cell sorting (FACS) single amplified genomes of... | place: USA: West Boothbay Harbor, Gulf of Maine | collected 2000-07-19
CATCGAGAAAGGTGAACTTCTCGCGAAAGCGAACCGTGTCGGTGAAATGGTTAATGACGGCTTCAAGCTAGAGACCTTTGTACAATGGAAAATAGAATACATGGCCCATTGGATAAAAGAATTCTTTCCTGATAGTGAGCCATTGGACAAAGAGGTTCGCGACGCCGTAATGCGATTCCTCGACGAACTCATCGTGGAACGCTGGGCTTATTGGCGCGCGATGGGAGAGCCTGCTCGGCGGGACGGCGACCAAATTTTTCACCTCCGTCAGCGAATGAATATGAAGCCCGTGCAACAACTCTCACTGGGCGAGGATTCGAGCAAGAGTGGCACTTTGCAGTTGCAGAAAATTTCGCAGAGGATTTGGAACTTCGCCGCGATAATGCGTCTCGACAGTGAGCACCTGTTCAAGTTGGGTACCTTGTTCCTTTCGCTTGCTAGTAAGCGAGAAGATCGCTCATTCCTGTACATGGCTCACGATTTTTTGGCCCAAGCTTCGAAGAATAACGCGCCCTGGCGCTTAATTGCTGATAAGCCATGGCACGCCGAATGGACTGGTAACGCTGCGCTGGTGTTAGCGTGTCTCCGAAACAAGCTGCCTGATTTTACTGAAGGTGACGTGGAAGAAGCAAGAGGTTTTTGCCTCGAGAGACTGAAGGAACACATCCAAAACTCACGATTGGAACGAGAAGAAAGCAAACCATCGAAAATTGAGGAAATGGCAAGCCAACATAGTCACAAGTTTCCGGATGTCGTCAAGCAGAAGGGGACCCAAATTCGCGAGGAGAAAACGCAGTATCTTGTTCAGCAAGCGGAATGGATTAGACAGTTGAAGCATCGTTATGACACAATTTCGAATTGTCGAGCGAAAGATTTTCATTTGCAGCACCTGTCAAAGTTGGAAGGCGACGAAAAGAATAAGCTACGTCTCCACCTGATGGGATATGAGCGCGTGAGAACGTTATTCGAGTACTGCCTGCGCGGTAAGCCTCTCCTATGCACTGCTCGGCAAGATTTCGAAACTTGGATGCAGGAGTTTGAGAAACTCGCTGCTGACCTCGGAGAGAGCGATAGCGATCGGGATAGACAAAAAGGCGGAGCTGGCGGTGATGCCGAAGTGAATAGTGAAGTAAAGAGTAATACATGGCAGAAAGCCGGCCAGGACGTTGTCGACGCGTTATCAGCCGATGATGAATCTTTCGCAGGCAGAAATGAGCAAACTGGTGAGACGCCGGAGCGTGCAGGACAGGAAACTCATTCGCAAAGCGGTTTCACAGGCGCGCGTGAAGGGAGTAACAGCGACGGGCAGTCGAATGCAAAAGTAGCATGGGCGCCAGTGAAACCCTCCGATGCGGCGATTGAGGCAGGGCGGGCAGATGCTTTTGTTTATCAAGCTTGGAATTGGATTTGTGATAAATATCACCTGTTCATGGATCACGTGAATAAGACGGGAAGTCTTTACAGTGGGATTGACGACTCTGGTGAATCGGAGACAAATACTGGGTGGAGCGCTTCAGCTTTAGCAAGTATGCAAGCAGTTCGAGAGCAATATCTCAAGGATCTGAGGAAGAAATTTTCCGATGCAAAAGGTACGGAAGCCAAGGATAAACTCCAAGAAGAAATTCGCGAAAATCTAAAGGATGACATCGCCGAATTCGTGAAAGAGAGCCAGACAACCGAAAAGGTTCAAGAAAGTAGTACATTGCGACAGGAGGGTGGCCAAGAAAACGTGCGTCATAATGGAACTTCTAGCAAAGAAAAGGCAAATCGCGGAAAAGCACAGGAGGAGGCCGAGACGGAGGCAAGACGTAGCGTCTTCACGGACGTCCGAGGTATGAAGAACGAAGACAAATATCTTGCGAGTAATTTTCTGACAGCTATAGGACAGCTCGTTCGTGCAGGTCAAATGGAAGACATTGCACCACTGTGGCGCCAATTTGAAGATGCGCTACAAGAATACAACCAACAAGCTCAAGCGTTACATGCAGCAGGGAAAAAAATGGACGCGAACAAAGCAAAACGAATGAATGACATCTACAGGCGCATCATGGAGAAAATGCTCCACATTGTGAAACACCACGCGAAGCAGAACCGCGAGAAGCTACTCAAGGTGCTGCCGAAAGAGTTCAAGACAATTTTAGAGAATTACGAGTATGAAACGAATCCACCATTCCTGACAAAGCTGGGTAGGAAGATGGTTGATGCTGCAAAGTGGGTTAAGGACTTGATCATGGAGGGAGAGGGCAAGCTGGCAAGCGCGATGAAAGAAGGAGCGAGATTGGTCCAGGATGCAGTCGAAACCAGTGCGGCTGCAATCGCAGAGTTGACAAAGAAAAGCTACAATGCGGTTAAGGATGCTTCGGTTTCCGCTGCCGCCGCAGTTCGGGATGCGCTTGTTACGTTGGGCGAAGCATCGAAAATGGCAGCGAGTACGCTTTCGGAGGGATTTCAGACAATGGCTTCATGGATTGTAACTCCATTTAAGTGGGTGGGCGCGAGAGTTTACAACGCCATGCCAGAGAAGATGCAACAGGCAGTTGATGCTTCAGTCGCAGCTGCATCAGAGACATACGAGTTTGTGAAGAAAACAAGCGTCGAGGCGGTAAAGTTTGCGCAGAAAAAAGCCGAGGCAGCAATCGATGAAGCAAAGCGCCTTGCCGCAGCAGCGATTGCTCGCGTTGAAGAGACTGCCGCTGCGAGCGCGGAGGCAGTCAAACACATGTGGAGAAAAACGGTAGAAAAGGCTAAACAGGCTTCGGAGCTCGCCGCTAGAGCGTATGATAAAGCGAAAGACATTGCAAGCTCAGCCATACGCGAGGCGAAGTCGTTTTGTTCGTGGTTATCCGATAAATTCTCAGATTTATTCGCGGGAATTGCTCATCTGTACGCTCAGGTCAGGGATTGGATCATTAACCTCGGCAATTGGATCTGGGGAAAGTTACCTGCCTTCTTGCAGGACTGTCTCTCATTTTGCTGGTCAATTCTGGTTGCGATCTGCTTTTTTCTATGGAGTGTTGTGAAATTTATTCTTTCCACCGCTTGGAGCATCGTTAAGTCCGTGGCTATCTTCCTTTGGGAGTGGATTCTGAGTCCACTTTTCGAAGCCTTCAAATGGCTAACCTCAGCGCTCTGGATGCCTTTCTATGACGCTTACATGTACCACTTTCGCGCAAGGCGCGATCTTCAGCGGTTTTCCACTTGGGGAAATTCAGAAGTCTGGGGAGATGGTGTAGAGACAAACATGTTTGATTTCGAAAGAAATGAAGAGGGAATGTCCCGACAAGAATTTCGCCGCCGCAGAGCCCTGCAGAGAGTGAATCAGTCAAGCTGGTTTCAGTGGATGCTAGATCCTTCCATTCGTCTAGGTCTGGATTCGCATGAGGAGGAACATATCCAGGCCATGCAGGATCGCGCACATAGCGATTATGTACGCGAGAATCAGGAACTATGGGAGCAGTGGCAATTCAAGCTTTCAGTCATCAATGTTGTGGTCTCTATCTTGCTCGGTATCGGAACAATTGTTCTCGGGGTATTCACAGCAAACCCAATCGCTATTTACCTTGGTGTAGCTGGAATAGTACTCGCGCTTATGAATCTAGGCGTGGCATTTGAGCAGAGACGAATTCAGACTGATGTCACACTGACGAGAGAGGAGAAAGAGAAATTGGCAGCAAAACTCACGATCTGTCAAGTCGCTCTGATGCTTGCAAGTCTGGTGATCGGAGTTATAGAAATGGCAACTGGTCTGCGTGGTGCACTTGCTACGGCATCGAGTACTATGATTCGATCTATCGAGGCCACTACCATCGGCGCTACCATCGTGATCTGGGGCCAACGTATCATAACTGCAGTTCGGAATTTCTTTCGTGCCATGCAGCTTCCAACGCGTGCTCGATCAGTGGCACAGGCCGCAGACAAAGTCCTTGGGCAATTCGGAATAAACGGGGCGGCAATTTATCAGTTCGGTATGATGGGTGCGAGTAAAACGTGGGCGGCCTTTCTTTCCATTTTGATGGTGTTGCTGCAAGCTCTGTTCTGGTTCTTTGATTTCGTCAATCACTTTATGAAGATGTTGAACAATCGGATGCGGGACGATGAAAAAGAAAATAAGAACGTCCGCGCTTCTTCAGAAACTGTGCATAAGTCGCAAGAATTAAAACGAGCGAGTGGTGACGCAGTTGTCCGTGAAAAATCGACGGCCGGCATCCATGCGGGGACGGAAAAAGACTCGCAGAAAAAGGAGTCTGTCGGACGCACTGTAATCACTTACAAGCCCGGGGATGGTATGCCTGTCCAAATCTGGATTGGCAAGGATGAGAGTGGGCAGCCAAAACTGGAAAGCAGCAGGCCTCTCACGGAGGAGGAGAAAGAATTGTTTGGTCACGCGAAGAGTGACGCAGATTTGGACAAAATATTTGAAAATCTCAGGCAGGAGGATGGGGTCGAGAAATCTCCCGAAGTTGTTCTCACAAGCAAATCAGAACTTGACGATAAAGGAAACGTGCGGAACGTGCACACCCGCTCCGAGGAGAGCAAGAAAATCTCTGTTACGCAAAGTGGCGACAAAACGGACGCGACGATTGAGGAAAAGGAGAAAAAGGATGGCGATTCTAAATCAAAGTCTGAAGGGGCAACTGAGAAAAAGGATGGCGATTCTAAATCAAAGTCTGAAGGGGAAACTGAGAAAAAGGATGGCGATTCTAAATCAAAGTCTGAAAAGGACACGAAGGCAAAGATTAATGTATCAATTACCGCGAGCGAAAAGGACCCGAAAGTCAGTGGCTCTAAGATCACTCGAGAGCAGGGTGAGGAGTTACTAAAGGACAACGACATCGACCTGAATGACAGGCAATACGACGACGATGGTTTGCCTATCGCTAAAGAATGGAAAAGTAATCCCGATTCGAAACCCGAAGGGCTCAGAGGCGCGACCGATGCAGGAGGCAAATCGTGGGCAAGATATCTGCAGGTTATTGTCTATTTGCAAGCGCGTAAAGCTGGAGCGAACCCTCATGATGCCAGAAAAGCCGCTGAAGGGATAGCCGGATTGAGGGCTGTCGCCAAAGCTTTGCAGGACATGGCAAAGAAAGGCAGGAGCAATAGCTCCGCAAAAATCGCAAAAGAGCTTATCAAAAAGCTGTTTGGTCCCTTCGTCCTAGGAGGCAAAGCTCTGGAATTGTTTGAAGAGTGGGTTGTCGAGTACGGCGAAGAGACAGCACTGCTTTTTCTTATAGCGTTTCGAGAAGCGCGGCTTCAGGGAAAGTCCGAGGAAGAGGCGAAGAAGTTTGCAAAGACTGCAGCAGCAGCGGAAGCAATCCATCGTGCATTGAAGCGTTCGCATGCAACGGTGGATCGGTCGGGTATGCGAAAGCAGACAGCGCCCCCTCGTCAGCGTGATCCAAGCACGGAAAGACTTCTGGATAAGATTAAAAAGCAAGAGGATTACGCGGGTCCCTTTGGCAGCAGGGTCCATTGGAATGAGCTTGTGCAGAAAATTGGCGACTTCGTCCGATCTGGGGATAGCGACGGGCTTAGAAAATATGTGGAGGAATTTCTGGACAAGGAGATCGAGCCACCCGAACATATCAAGGATAATCCCGAACTTCTTGCCGATTGGAAGCAGCTTCAAGAGAAGCAAAAGCGTGAAATCCTCGAAACGCATTTCGCCCTCGTTGAGGTCGCGAATGGTACGCAGAGCAACGAAGAAGTGCTGAAGGTCGAGTTAAGACTGCTCGAGAAAATGAATAGCTACGTAGGCAACCTTGAATTTGAAAGAACAAGTAGCAAAGAGAGCACGGGGATTGCGACAGACACGGACGAGGCCAGTACCGAGAACGACGTTACCGAAAAGTCGCTTTCCGATAGGTTCAGGGCGCACAAACTCAAGGAGAAAGAACATCTCACCAAAGATGATGAGAATGAGATAGTCATGCTAGAAGCTCTATCAAAGAAATACCCAAATGTCTATCCCTTTGATTTACTGACGAGAAAAGAGCAGAAACTGGTTCAGTCGCGTCTCCCAAACAAAAAATCCACCCCTGACTTCGTGATGGACAGGACAGATCTGGAAAATTGCGATGTCGGCGACGCGTTCAATTCTGTAACTTTCGTCAAACAGCTGGAAACTAGCAGGAAACAGGCGAAGGAATTCGGAAATTTGTTACCACTTTTCGACAAGATTGTGCGCGAAGGTCGTGGAGAAAGATTTTTGGAGAACTTGCGCGGAGCGGTACAGGAAGCTGTCGATAGCAGATGGGCGACCTTGAGCGTTTCGTCTTTTGAAAAACCCGATGAGAGGCAGCTCGTTGATCTAGTCAACAAATTTGTCGCGAAGCCAAAGGCGGCGCATCGTCTTTTGACGCGCATGTTCGAAATAGAGAAAGGTAAAGATTTCGAGTTGAGTAATTCCTTAAAAGACCCTCAGGATGTCTCTTTAATCAAATCTGCCCGAGCGCTTGAAGAGCATGGGGAAGATTCTCCTGAGTTCAAACACTTGATAGATGACCATGCGAAGGCGTCGTTCGACCCTGCTTTGATACGTAAGAAGATAGAAGAATTCGTTCGACAAAAGACTCTCAAATATGGCAGGCAGGAAAAGCCGGTCGTGCTCGTTGTACAGCAAGAACAGGAATACTTTCCAATGGAAATATTTCGGTCTGGCGATCTCAAAGGTAAAATGCTCGTCATTTTAGTGAATGATAATGGAGATCCATACGCGAAGGTGAATCCTAATGGGGAGCTCGAATACCTGACAAAGAAAGATGCGGACGAACCCAGGACCCGGTAAGTGTTAGGACCTAGGCTTGAAATGTTCGCGACTCAACGAAAAAAGTATTTTGGAGGATAGATGCATTTCGTTTAATAGTTTTCCGCTCGCTCATCATTCGATTATTTCTGCACACAAATAATAAAGATCTCTATCATTTTGCCACGTGACTACGGGGAAGCGCATGAGTCGACTCTCTTCCGTTCACATTTGGTTTACGTACTATTCATCAGTTTTTAGAGTGCTCCGAAAGAAACCAAAATACACATCCTGCCTTGAGCCTTTTGGTTGTGAATTTTGGTATGTCAGACGGGCTGACTTTCTTTCGGGTCTCTGCGTCTCAACGCAATAACAGTAACATCAATACAGAATTAAGATCTTCATAGAGTTACGAGTAGAGCCCTATCAGTTCTTACTAGGTATTGGAAAATGAAATTATTTGTTACCACTTAGAATAGCATAGCACTATTAAGATTATAGTAAGGGCAGTCATTTGATTATTGTGTCAAGCATCTAGTCGATCTCTCACCACAAAAGATCAGTTTCATGTTGCTACGATATTTTCACGTTCATCCTCTCGGCGCCGTGGAATGTTAGGGTCTCGAATAAGCATACTATTTTTGAAATGTCAGTATGTAGGTTGCTCCATCATCCCGGTTGTCGACGCGTGCGTAATGCAGGATTTTTTTGAAAAGCATTGAAGAAATGGAAACATACGATTTGCGCGCAAGTAGAAGTTGTTCTTTGTCAAAGATGTCATTATTTGAGACCCAAGAGGAGGCGCGATATTTCGACAAGAAGGGCGCAATAATGAGAGGCCAGTAGAGCCCGCTGGCAGAATTCTCGAAAGTCGACAGATATTATGCCCTCGCATGAAACTTAAAAAGAGAGCTGAGAAAGGAAGTCACCGTGGCCGGGAAGTCTTCTGTGTAGAGACCGGATGCGAGTGTCATTGGCTCTCTTTGGTTCGTTCAGTTCTCATCGGCCAGTGCTTTCATCATATTGCCAATCACGTCAAAGCGTTACCTAGGGATGCGAGTCATTATCCATAGCGATGCTGTAAACGAACGACGTGACAGCGAGAAAAGCAATAGAGAAGGCTTGCAGACCGACACGCAGTCGTCGCAGTCGCAGTCCGAAGAATCAGATGCTCGTGGGGAGGCAGTGTCTCTTGCCGGAAAGATAAACGTATCTGGACCTCCGCAGAATGACACGCGCATCTATCGCTAGTTGCGTGGTGTTATCGCCGTTTCTTGCGGTTGTAGCAGGAGAAGGATCCGCAAATGCTGTGATGATGACTTCCAGAAGTAGCGCTGACTTTGCCAACTGTTGCGAAGAGCAACGAAAGGCGTGCTCGTTGCTGGAAGGTGCGCGCAGTCCTCCTGCCGGTCGGCTGATCGACAGTTATTTAACCGGCAGTCATTTTACCGACATGGTCGTCATGGGTGACTCATGGGTTGAATACACACGGGTATGTCAGCACGATACGTGGCCACAATTCCTCGGGAAAATTCTGGGCGTGAAGGTACATAGTGTTGCGAACCCTGGCGATTCTGTGAAAGAGCATATGCATCAGCAAGTTGAAAAAATACGGGATCGGATTAAAAGGAAGGAGGTACCCTTCGGTGAAAAAGGCTTCGGCAAAAAGACCCTCTTTGTCATTCATTTTGGTTTAAACGATTTTCTCAACGCTGGCGGCATCGTCAGGTCCCGGAGTAGCAATGGCGTTGCTGGCTTTGTTGCTGGACTTTTTAGAAGGGTTCTTCAATTTTTGGGTTTGAAGGGTTCTGGGGAAACCAGCGGTCAGCAGGACTTTCAATTCGTGCAATTCTTCCGGCGGCTACTAGAGCTGAGGTCGCGCAACGAACGGACCGTGATTGATGAAATCGCAGACCGGATGCGCAAATATGTAGAGGATCTGTATCTTATGGGAGCGCGGAACTTCTTTATTTCGACCATTCCCTTGTTCGCACGGATGCCGCACTTCGCAAAGTACGACGCAATTTCCGAAACGGATTGGAACTTACTAGAAAAATCGGCGCGAGACAGCTTCAGGCAAATTTGTACGAAGTCGGAACTGCTGAAAAAAGATGAAGGCGTGCGCTGTGTTGTCTACGACGAGGTTGCTGGCCTCGAGCAGGTGGCCGAGAAGATTGGTTTAGATAAAATCTTCAAGCCGTGTGGCGCCGTCTCGGATAAGGATCTTTCGGACTGGCTCGCTGAATTTCATCCATCGAAATCAGCTCACGTACATCTAGCCCGGCATGCCTCCAATATAATCAAGCAGCACTTCCTGGGTGAGCGCTCATTGTATGAGTCAGAAGAAGGCGGTGACAGAAGACCAGGTCAAGAGAAATCCGGCCTGCGGATTACCAGTGCGGCTCTATATGCGCTAGGGCTTGATCCTAGTACAAAAGTCGCTACTACGGACTATGCTAGCCACCAACAGCATGTCGTAGTCTGTTACTCCGGGACGACTAAGACCACGAAAGTTTGCCTGCCCTAAACTCCGGAGATGTGCGAATTTTTTGGAAGGGCTAGCGAGAATTTAATAGCATATTCTCAACACGAGTTGAAAAGTGCAGTCACGAGTTGAAAGATGCAGGACTGAGGAAACGTGATACACTTCGCCATGGTTGCCCTTCTCGTCCTCAAGAGTCAAAAGTATAAATGCCGTTGAAAGATGCTTCGATAAGGTTTTTTTTGGTAGGATTGATGCTTCCGTTGCCATAGAGAAGCACGGCGGACGAGAACTTCTGCGATGTGCCTATTGACATGACAGAATTGTCAGAATATTTCGGCATGCTGAACGGCGTCGGAGCTGAACCACGTCGGAGTGCTAGCCCACTGCGATGGATGCGGTAAGAAATGGCCCCTGAACTACTCCCGTAGGAGACAAGAGTTCGATGTCATCGATCGCAAACAATGTCGTGATTGCACTTCTCATTGTGGCTGACACGCTGGTGTTTTCTGCTTTGCTCGTGTGCAATAAGTACGTTTTATCACACCGTGGTTTCAAGTATCCGCTTTTCCTCGTGGCATGGAATTTCGGTACAATCGTGGTATGCTTTGTCATACGAAGCTTTTACGGATTGGTATGCTCACACGCTCGTGGAAGAAAAGAGGAAAGCAGTGGGCGCGCCGATCGTCTGAGAATAGAAGCAGACAGTGAACGCGCTCGAGGAAACTCTTCAAACTATTCGCCGACAGCGTCGGTGACGCAAGCCTCGGTAAAGCGAGCGTCGGTGACGCAGTCAGGCATCTGGACAGACGCTCACAGTGAAGGCACCGAAGAGAAGCCACTGGTCTTGAAGAAAGATCGGTCCGGGTGGGCGTTGTCAGCGACATCTCGACAGGAGCTTCTCAGATACTTTCTCTTGCTATGTCTAGCTGGGTGCAACTTAGGATCGGCGGTGCTGTCCAACACTCTGCTGAGTCTAATTCCTACGATCGGATATTGTGTGTGGAGCAAGCTAACCATGGTCTCAGATCTCGCATTTTTCGCTCTCGTCGGAGAGAGCCACCTCAGGCACGCGTCAAGACAAGGAACCACGCGAAGCTCACATTTCGCATTGACGCGAAATGACGGTACATACGGTAGCTGTGAGCAGACCGTGGCGAGCGCTGACTGTGAAAACTCCCCGAACAGTCCCTACCTTTGGCACCGCAGAGCCGGATTGCAAGCCTGGATTGCACTCTCTCTCGTGCTGTGTGGCAGCATCTTGTCTGTCGATTTCTCTGCGGAAAACAACAGTGCAGAAAAACAGTCACATTTTATCATTCCAGGCATGCTTTGCGCGGTTGTAGCGTGGATTTTGCGATCTTCTCGGGAAATCCTGAAAACCGAACTGATCGCGCCGAGTGACTCTGGCACCGCGGCCTTGCAACATCGATCGACCACTTTCGGCGTCGAGAAGATCAACGCGGTGGACTTCGTGCTCTATTCGGATCCACTGAATTTGGTTTTAGCAGTTCTCCTCGCTTTCAATCTCGAAGGTCCGAAGCCTTGGGAAATCGTTCAGGAAAGTGCAGCAGCTCAGTTCAGTAGCTTGGGAAACCGTCCAGAGTTGCATAGTCACGATGGTCGTGTCGACCACAGCAGCGGCCCATTCGCGGCGTGGGATCGAACTCGTTTGCCACTAATTGGTCTCCTGTTGATATCGTCTTTCAATTGCATGCTAATGAGTTTTATGACTTCGATGATATTCAGCCATCTCGGGGCGATTGCTGCTCTCCTGGATAGGACGTTAAAAGTGACCCCGCTCATGTTTTTTGGATATTATCTGTTCGGCGAAGATATTTCGGGTTTGCAGCTATTCGGTGTCATGCTCATGGGGATCGGAATCCTTACATACGCTCACGCTCGGATGACGGATGCAGCACAGAACGATGGAGGCAGCCGTAACGGACAGCGGAATGCAGTGAGCGAACGAGATGAAGATTCATCCACCAAGACACTCGAGGAAAGTCAACGAAAAACTTTCTCATGTGACAACCTTTTCGGCCTTGCGTGCGCACTTTTGGGGATTGTGTTTGCGAGCACCTCTTTGGAAATCCTGGGGTCACAGAATGATTTGCACAAAGCACCTTTTGCGTTTGAAGCGGCTGTACTCGAAGGTGGCACGAATGCTGAATTGAGAAGAAGTCGCACGGATGCTGCAAAGCTCATGTCGGCTGCTGCAAGGTCCATAGAAGTTCCGAAAAATCATCGAACGCCGGGACTAGCTTCTTCTGCGTCACCGGTTACTAGCTCAATGGTGATCGATTCCGCCGGTGAGAATCATGGTGAGAATCATTTTGGTTTTGAGCAAAACGCGGCTCCAGAAAGCAAAGAGCCGAAAGAAGAAAAGATCACGAGTCCAATTTCAGCGAGTAGTGAGGGAGGATTTGATGTATACCCAAGCGTGATCAAGTTTCAAACTACCGAGCAATGCGCAAGTTTCCCGTCTGAAAGCGCAATAATTCGTGTCGACTACGCTAAATTTTATCCCCGAGCGGATTTGTTTGACAAGGCCTTAATCGCTTTACAAGACGCTGGCGTGAATCCCATTCTAATGGATGGCACTTTGCTGGGCGCATACCGCCATCAAGGAACGATTCCCTACGACGTTGACCTAGACGTCGCCATCGATGTCTGCGAACACCTGACCCGGCAGCAGTGTCGCTCTCTGAGTGATCAAAAGAAACGGATGAGTGTCTGGGAAGGTATCGTAGTTCTCCTATGTTAAAAGTGCCTCGGCAGTTATATTCGTAGTTTTGAAGTTTGCACTGTGTATTTTTTTTTGAAATTTGCACAGTTTTGAGACGAGTTTCGCGGCATGTTGGACTACTTCCACAAGTCTTTCGTGATCCTGAACTTTTCCGTGAGTTTGCGCATTTGGATTACATCTGGGAGAATTACCTGCAGCAACGGCTTGCACCTCATGGTCTAAAGTTGGTGCGGCCAGGTCACGGCCTTCTGCGATTATCGACGCGAGAGCCAGAACTGCGCAGCAGTGATGGTTCAGAGAAAACGTTTCCGCGTTCCGTCGCAACACCCGAGAACGAGAGTGCCCGGTTTCCGGGTTTGTACGCTTTTATTTCCTGGATCATTGAGAGGATTTTCGAAACAGCTGAGATGGAAACCATTTGGGCGGGTGGATTAGATGACGCAAAGGGCGTCGGGATAGATCTGCACTTGGCGTTGGACGGATCTCTCATAAGTGCGAAAGGGACTACCTCCAGCTCCTATCCAAAGCTCTGTCGGTGCAAATACGGTATAAGATTGCAAAAAAGTTAGGACATTCACTGAAAAAAGGTCGGAACTGGAGCAAACTACAAAAGGCGTGAGAGTAGTGCGAACAGTTAAGAAAAAGTGCGGCGGTAAAAATCAAAGAGAAAAATAGATAGATCGTCGAGGCATTGGTTTCGATGTGGGCCGTCCGACCTGTACATGAACCCAGGCTGCCTTGTGGCATAACCAGTTTACGGAGTATGCTTCGGGCATGCGCCGCGTTCCCGGCGGTTTTACTGAAGCGTGCTTGAGTTTTCACAGGAACAATTTTACGTAAATACGACCTCAGAAGGGTCTTTTTCTTTGTCTGCTTACTCGTAAAAATCGAAACGCTCCAGGATCCGTCACAGCATTCTGTCCATCGGACGCTCGGGAACGACTGGTGCGCGATTACGGATCCGATTTCATGACACCGAAAAGTGGATGCGATTATTACAGAGCGGTGGGCCATTACGATTGGTTCTTGTACAACCGCGGAGACGCGGGAAAATGCGATTGGGTCGATAAGCTTAAGCGCCAGAAGACGAACGTTTGAGGGCCAGACAGTATCCGGCCGCGTAACTACGGGACAACAAGCCGAATCCTTGAGAACGCTTCTGTTTCGTTGGGTTTCCAGAGTATTGCTCCCTTGCATAGCGACGTTTCGCTTGATTGCACATTTCACAGATTCAATATGAAGAGTTAAAATTGCGGGTTTCACGTTTCAAGAACGTCTCAGTATGTGCTATGTTATGGTGTCGGCAACAAGAAAGCAAATAGCGCAGTCTTCAATGTGAAACAAGATGGGTAAACAATAGTGTTCGCCGCGTAGAGGAGAAGACTTTTATGGAGTGTTTTGGGTTAGCGCAAGATTTATGGGCCAAGCGGTTTCTTGCGTTTTCTGTTAGCGCGTGGACTCTGAATAGTTCATGTTGGCAGTTAGGTGATTCTAAATGTATTACGCTAGTGGCTATGTTCTCGTTTCAGCAGATGGTGAACAGGCCTCCATTTGTAAAAGGTTATGGAATTCAATTATTGTAACGCAATGCTTAGGTTGAGCCTCGTCGGGTATCTGCGGCGATTGCTCAAAATGCAAATGCAAATCGGAAAGGTTTCTGGGTTCTACATAACGCATTCCCTCCAAAGGAACAGAGAGCGGGGAGGTCTCCGGTCATCTCCTCATCTTTCGAGTGATTCCGAACCGTTTCCGAGAGTCCAAACTGTGTCCTCTAGTGGGTGGCCATGTGGTACATGATAGAGAAGAGGAGGAAAAGTCAAGCTTCTTTCCATATTGTTAAAATGAAAAAGCCAACCCTTTTTTTTGAATTGAAACATTTTTGTCGCAACACTGTAGCACACCGTGTTGCCGCGCTCTGATCAAGAGTCTGTAAAATAAAGTCAAGTATTGAGCTGATGGTCCGATGTTTTTGCAGCTGATCGTCCGCTGTTTCTGATAAGACTAACTTGGTACACGGTTTTAGCTTGATGAAAAATTCCTGATAAGCTGAACACCCTGGTAGGTTGAATTTGCCGAATAATTTAACATCGCGCATGTTTTTGGTCGAAAATCGATTTGACTGAGTCGGAGATCATAGGTGGGAAGCAGCTGCCAGACTGCTATAAGAGAGGAGTAGTTCTACGAAATTGACTGGCAATCCGATGGTAATACCCCTTTATTTCTTCGTTTTATTCGTTTCAGCTCCGAGCTTCAGCAGCGCCGTCATTTTCCGAGATTATGACGGCGGTTTCGGTTTGGATGAAAGTTCTGATACTGCATCGGCTTCCGATGGCGCTAAGATCCCGCGCTTCTCGGTAATAGGTCCTATCTGGCAGCAACTGGTTCGTTTTGCAGCACGGACAGCCCTTCAATACAACTCAACGCACGCTGCTTTGCCAATTTTAACGGAGCAGCCTCTACAGGCCACTTTCGTCCGCAATGATTTTATTAACGGCATCTACGAAGCAGGATTTCAAGCCGTTCTATGGACACCCGTATTACTCTCGCGCAGTGGCGGCGAAACTGGAAATGGTACCTACCAGTCCAAGTTTGGAAATGTCTTCAAAAACACCGTACAGATTCGGAAGCTCCAGAACGATTCTCAAGTTTCACTCGAGGATGCAAGCTATTGGCGGTGGGCTAAAGACGGTTATGGTCGAGGAAGGAGCGGAGAAGGAAAGTACGATATTCCGGATTACAACGATCCAGATCTCAACGTCACCGCTCTGGACGAAGCGCGGTTGAGCGTGGAACGTCGTCGGGAGCTCCTCGCTCGCTACGTCTTGGAAGCCGGAATTGGCGATCAGCTCTCGTCGTTTGTCAGCGATGAGGCATTCATCCGAGCGATTTCCGAAAAAATGGATTCCGAAAACTTGTCAATCGAGAGAGCACAATTGCTCGGAGAATTGGAGGCGCTCGAGTTATCGGATCTAATGGTAAATTCTTCCGCGATACGCAGGGTGGGTGCTATGGATGAGATCCCTGTGGATGATGATTATCTCTATCATTCCCACGGTCTCTTGGAGATAATTTCTAATTCGTTCGAAAGACACGAAATCGTTGCCGGCAATATGCTGCTCATCCCGTTGGAAAAGCCGTTGGTGGTGCGAAATTTGGAGGTTATGACGTCAGGGATTCGAAGCCGACAGTTCCGCACCGTATCGGGACGCATGCAGTTCTCCTTTTCTGACGGTCGTCTCGACATGCTGCTTTCTGCTAGCTTGCGGATAACCATACCATTCAATGCCGACTCCCCGATGAAGAGTTTAGAGTATGCGTCAATAAAAGATTATGCGAGTGAATCATCCGACGTGAAATCGACGAGCTGGTCCTCCGGAGATTCTGAACCTACTACAGCTGTATGCGATGAAAACGAATTGTGCGAGGTCACAAATATAGTGGGCAATGGATTTGATGAGTCACATGTACCCGAATCAAAGATGCCGTCAACCGCTGTCCTTGATCTTCTCCCGCAGATCCGTTTTTTACGCAGTAACTATTCAGAGCTTGCCATGCCGCCCCCGGAAACTGTCGGAACTCTTAGACATGATTGCCTGCAGCGCATTATTTATGACGACCACATCTCCTTCGAAATAACCCTAACCCGTATCTCGAAGTGTACGTATCTCTGGGGAGATCAGAGCGGCGCAAACCCGCTAGGAGTGCCAGAGATGACTATCATTTCACAAATTCTAAGGACCGTAGGTGTAGAATACGGCTTGCAAATTCTAACTCTGACCGGGTGGTCCGATTGGCGTAAAAGGCTAGGCCAGCTTAGTGGTCCACTAACATATGACGCGCGATCGTCTTGCGTGCCGACGGCCCTGTTTTCGAGAGGGGCAATATTTGAAGAGTTGGGTGAATCTTCAACCGGTAAGGATGTCGCAACGTCGTCGTTCTCATCACCTTCTTCGTTCAGCTCGAAGAACGCAGTACAATATCACAAGAGCTGGGATTCTGCTTCGTCCAGAATGTGCGTCCGAAGTTCGTATGCTGCTGTCAACATTGAGCTGGAACGAGTTGAAGTTCCCGAAGATGCACTTCCCGCAATGTCCTCCCCAAACATGGCACGGAGTCATGAGCCAGGGTTCGAAAACGAAAGCTTTTTCCTCGCGCCCTCCGAATCGCGTCTGAAGTTTAAGGTGTGTTTCGATTTCCTGATCTCGCGCTTGCTCGAGGATGTTTCGGAAGTTGACCATGAAGAACTAAACTACTTGCTCGATTTCCACGGTCTTTCCCGCTCGAAGCTGGTTTTAATACGACCGAAGCTAGATGCGGCTTTGGAGGATTACAATTTGGAGAAGCAACTGAATCGCACGCGCGATGCGTTGATGCGAAATGCTATGCTTTCGGAAATGGCATGTAATTTGAAGGAATCACCGGAAAAGTTCGGCATTGATAGCGTGGACTGGGGAAGGAAGTCGTATGTCTCTAGAATGCCCTACGTGAAGTATGATCCGAGCATCCACGTTACCGGGGAAATCGGAAGAAAGGGCGCAGAAGCTGCCAATCAAAAACACGACTCTACCCTGAATCTACATCAGCGGTGGATTGATCTTCATAAGGTTGTAATTGCTGATTCGGATGATGCGACAAAAAGCGGCACCTACGTCCCGTACTTCGTTCCGAAGTCTACACCCTCACCAGATTCAGCGTCTACCACGAACTCCACTACAGAGAAGTTTTATATTAACGATTTACCGCGAATTATCAAGCGTGCAGCACATTATTTTGCCATCTACGATATTTTCACGCATATAGTAATGCAGGAGAACGATGGCACCACGCTTCTGGCTGAGCTGCGGGACCTCCTTGTGAAAAGCTTACCCTCGGGCTGGAAAAAAGGCATGACAGAGCAACCTTGGGAGTCTTGGTTCCCTGTCGTGAAGTGGATCTCCGTAGATCCAGTTGTAAAGTCCTTAAGTGAAGAGACAAACCTTGCAACATCTGGCGCGCCTTACCGGTGCTGCGGTAAGAGTAGTTGGAACGAGGGCATCCAAATAAACATTCTGGAGGCCGCTCTATCCGAAAAGGTATTGGGTGGGGCTGATCAGAATGCGCGAGCGGGCTTGAAGCTGATAGAGGAGTTGAGGAAGGCGAAGAAAACGGATGAGATGACCACGGAAGAATGGAATAGGCTATATGAGACGTGGAATGTTGCATTTACTTTCTTGGGAGGATCCTCGGCGGTCTATGCAGTTCCCAAACTCCTTGTGCCTGCAGTCACGGAACAGGCGGGGATGTCCTCTTCTTCTTCAATTGCTTTCAATGCCGGCGCTAACGATTCAGATCGCGTTGTCGGTTCAAATAAGTTGGAAACGTCCCGGTATTTGGTGACCCGAGGCATCGCGCTCTACATGGCAGCTACTTTCTACGTTCACACCTATTTGTTGCTGTGGTCTGAAGGCCCGGAGACCTCGCCCTTCATACCCAATGTTGTATCAGGGGGTGGGGTGCACGCTTCAGGACCCCAAGCACGCCGGCCTTTTAGTCGCAGGCTTGGTGATACTAACTCAAGATGGGTGCAAGCTTGGTCGCTGCATAGCCAGAAAAGAAGGATCCCAGGTATGAACAGTTTGGAGTCGCAGCGAACAACTGCGTCCTCTTTCTCGGAGCCGTCCTCGTTTGCCGCTGGAAAAACTAGTAAGTTGAAATTGACGAATTCAATTCGCGTGGAAGTTCTGGTCTCCAACCCCTGGGATAAAGCAGGTACACCGCCGAGTTTGTTCGCTTGTGATTTGAGACTCGTCTCTTGGCGAAAACTGGTTCTTCACATACCTGGCCGGCCGAATGTGTGGAGTTTGGATTTGCATCGCGCAGCATCCTCAGATAGCGCGTCGCTGGACTTATCGCTAGAACCTCGTTGCGTCGATCTTTTCCCGGGATCACTCTCGTTCTGCGTGTCCTTGTTGAATGTTTTGCACACCGTTCGCGGAGGCACTATCACAGCTATGGCGGAAATGGCGGCAGAGGTGGACGCGTCAGCGGACTCGACGTTGAAAAATGGCTCAGATAAGACTGCAGCTTTTAGCTCGGATTACGCCGATCAGATTTTGTCGGGCAATAACGATGATGGCAGCTTACGTATCCTAAGTATCACAGCCGGCAACTACAGCTTACCGGTAGCCAGTCAAAGATTGCGGCTTTCTCTAAATCTAGGCCAAGCTTCACGTGCTTTCTATGTCGATTTCGATTTTCCGTTTCGCGCAGAAACAGAAACGGAAAGTCCGGAAGATTTTTTCCGCACAATTGAATCGGAGACTCCCGTTTTGAAGACGCTGCTGAAGGATGACTACTCGATCTTAAAGAACAAATGGAAAGCAATCACGATGACCACTACCTCCACGCCGTCACCTTTACGATTTCGGACGCTGCTCCGCAATTCTGAGGATGAACTTCGAGCATCAACTTCTGCGCTTCTTTCTAAAGGGTTTGTGCGTGACGCGATTTATCGAAACGAAGCGATTGTAGAGAAGACTGAGAAAAGCGGCACAGCCACGACGGCTGAAACAGGTAGCCTTGTGATCGATCGCTTCACCCAGACGCCTGCGGCACTTACCAAAGCCCTAACAGATGCTCCAGCAGCGGAGTTGGACTTTACCGGGACGGAAATAATTTCGTTGTTGGACGATCTGAAAAATGACGATTCGGGAAGCGACACGTCGGTATTTGTTTCTAAAGCGGGTGCGTTATTGATCGTATTCCGGGGAAGTTCCGAACGCGATCAAGCTTTAGCCAGTTATTTGGTAGCGGCACAAGAGCTAGGCACGTACAAGTCAGGCACAGAACGGAAAAACGCTACCTCCCTGATTGAGGATATTGAGAACCACATTGATCTGTATGAAAATCTTGCAGTCAATTTCGGATCTGATGGAACTAACGGAGGAGATTGGCGTTTGCTCCTGCGCAACATTTGGAGTCCGCTAGTGAGCACCATGAACCGAATTCAGGAGGAGACGATGTACCACAGGCCTTCGTTACATACAGAAACTTCGAAGAGAGTCATCATCATAGGTGACAACCAAGTTGGAAGTTTGCGTGGGCTCTTAGGCGCATTATGGCTGCGGCACCAGCACAATCTCAATCCGAAAACATATACTGTCGGGATGGGGGATTTAAATCGAGAGGATCTACTGCAAAAATGTTGGCTGTTGCTGCTAGCCTCTTTATCTGGTAGTTCAAGTCGATCTGACGCTGCGAATCGGCCTACAGCGCAGTTGACACGGAATCTTCTTGGCGTTATCAATGTCACTCACTTAGAATCTGACGGAAGCGTTGCGGACGTGCCTGATTCCAGTGAGGGTCGACGATTAGAATCTGAAGCAAGCGACTTCGACTACGTTAAGATCGGGCTGTTTCCCGAGTCGATAATCGACTGGATTTCTCATTCCGCAAACCCTCAAAAGCCGTGCGGAAAGTATCCGGAAGGTGGGATGACGGACGTTCCGAACTTCAGCTTAACCGTTCTCGGTGCGCCCGGAGTGATTTCTCAATGCACATTGCTCGGCGCAGAGGATCAGTTTGTGTTGAGTGGATCCCGTTTTCTTAATGGCATGCCGAGCTCCGTGACGAGCGACAGCACAGACTCGGGGAGAGCCCAAGTTCACTCTTTCGCTGCCCAAGTGCAGTCTCGTGGAGCGACGCTGCTCCTAGAGCTAGCTATGTGGGTTGTGCCCTACACTGAGGAGGGCAGCTTTACGGATAATGCTCAAGGTTCCGCGGAAACTGTTGAGAATCCCACTAATACAGTGTCTTCATCGGACAATGCAGTGACGAACACCGTGGTCCTCGCATATCGTGATAGATTGAGTCCTCTCCGCCGGGTCTTGACTACGAGGTTTAACAGCAATGAATCAGAATCCGCTTGTGTGGATATCGAGAGCAATTCCATACAGATCTGCATTCACAATGCTTTGGCCGAGTCTGGACTAGCTGAGTTTTTCTTCTCGCTGGAATTGCTGACCAATCCTTATCAGGTGGAAGATCACTCGTTCAAAATTCCAAATCTTGCTCGCGCGTCACCCTTACAGGACGATGAGTCGGGACGAGGAGTAGGTGACATCGCAACAAAAGACGCCAACGAAGACGACAGTGTAACCACGAATAAGCATCGGCTTATGATGCGTTTTCTGAAAGCAGACGCTGGGAGTCGGTTTTTCGAGTCTACGGTTGATATTATTTCCGCCAAAGATGCTAGTAACTTTTTTAAAAAATCGAAAAAAGGGGGGTCTGGGGGGTTCTCTAGCTGTTATTGCAACATATTACAAACCGCGGTTTGGAGCGAGCTTTTAGTCTTATTTTCCTTGCTAGTTCTGCATCGCTATGGCACCATCCGCTATAGAATACAAAAAAGCTTCGTCAATCTTTATACAAAAAAGGGGTCCGGGGGTGCTCCCCCGATAAACTTCAACGCGAGCGAGCTTTTAGCCTTATTTTTTTTGCTAACTCGGCATTGCTATTTGTATAGCGCCCTTTAAAAGCGTCCTCTATAGAAACTCTCTTCTAGCGACTAATCTGTAATCATAAGCTTTTTTCATTCTTATAAAAGAAAGCGCGATCCGCGTGCCCATTCGTCAAACTTTATACGAAAAAAAGGGGCGTGGGGGTGCTTACTTGCCAATCTTTAGCGCGACCGCTTTTTAACCTTACTATTGATGTCTTTTCTATTGAGGATCCTCTAAAAAGACGCTCCGATAGAGACTCAATCTTGTCGAACGGCTTCTTCAGGAGTCAATCTTTATATAAGAAAAAAAGACCCGAGATCCTTACCCGTCAAATTGTAAAGCTTTTTTTCCTACGAAAAAGTTCAAAAACGAGAAACGATAACTTACGTAGCATTGCCTGAATACTGGCCGCGCTCAAACTAAAATCGCTCTCCAAGACGTGCCGGACGCCGAAGCTGATCGAGCTCCTATGGCAACCCTATCCGTCAGCATTACTTCGCAATGACTTAGTCAACCATCGGCGAAAAATGAGTCGAATTTCAAACTAAGCAAACGAAAGCGTCAGTTACTAATGGCACCATAAAAACGACGCCGTAAAATTACCATCCAACCCGATAACGACCCGTTGCCGCGCGGGCCAATAAAGGTTGGCCCGCGCGAGTGTGAGCATTGCCTTCCTCCGCGTTTTTTTGTAGGGTGCGCCTGTTGTCTCCCCCACTTTTTTCGACAGATTCTGGCCCAGTCCACAGCTGCAATAACGAGGACAGCGTTGCCGATAGAGTTGCCGCTAGCAATCCGTGACTGTGCGCAGGGGGGTCGCTGTTGTTGTCCGTAGTAGTGTCGCCGTCGGCCCTTCTCATCAGAACCCGCTGCTCATCCTCCTGATTTCGGAGATGTTGATGATAATGGCGATGACGACCGGTGTTCTCGATGGTTCCGTTATTCAGCAGATCAGAGTGCTTCTGCCCTCTCTCGCCCTCCTGACCGACACTTCCGCCCTCCTGCATGCGAACACGACCCTCATCCTCACCATCACCTGCGGGTAGCTTTCCGTCTTCTGTGCTGCTGATCCTTTTGATCCCCTTTTGCGAGGTGTGGCTGACAGTGCGGGCGGCCGAGGTTTCTTCGTTTCCCCCACCGTCGGCACGCCAATCATGTTGCACTCCGTCATGGTCGACAACAAACTCTCGCGATGCGTCCGACTCTTCTCCTACATTAGCACCCGGGACAGCGTCTTGGATCTGATTCGCCCTCAATTCACCACTATCTGCGGCGTTCTCCATAGCACCGTATCCACGGGCAGTGCGATTTTTCTCATCAAAACCTTCCGGCTCGTCGGTGATGGTGTCACGGGCTGCGATGGCGATGACGTTATGGAGACTCGCATGGTACAGAAAACGCGAGAAGAATAAAAGTAAAAACTTCATGCTGGGAGAGTCGACGGAGTTCGAGCAACTGTTGCAACTACCGGAATTACTCCGTAATTATCGGGTAGTAAGGCGTTATAATTTATCGGAAATGCCCAGCTGCAAATCCTAGACACTGTAATACATACAGTATCTCCCGGAATTACTCTGTAATCATCGGGTACAGCGTCGTTATGTCGGAATTGCCCAGCTTCACATCCTAGACGCTATATAATACATCCAGTATCTCCCGGAATTACTCCGTAACCAACGGGTACAGCGTTATTATAATTTATCGGAAGCGCCCAGCTGCAAATCCTGGACACTATATTCAGTATCCGAAATGGCAAGAGTGAGATCTGCGCGCACACGATCCTCTATTTGCTGCACACAGTGCCCGGTGCAACTTGACCGTAGTAAACGGCACGAAATAAGGAGCAACGATAAAAGTTACTCTCCGCGGAAAAAAACGAGGCCGAAAAAACGACCCTAGATTAAAGCATTGAATTTCGCACGTATCATTCGCACGTCCGAGAATAACCAACTTCCTTGAGCTTTCTCACCTCTATTACCAGACATCGAGATATCATGTCTCGGACTTTGGTCGTATACTTGATTGGGAAAGACTGGCCGTTTTAGAATGGCCATATTCTCTTGAATTCGGGCGTGAGTTCCTCGTCAGAACCAACAGACACTACCCAGCGGTTTCCTCCTTGCTTGTCGCTCCAATGCGCAGCATTGTCCATACAAGAGAAGAACAAACCGACTTCTCGATCACCTACCATTATCATCATTCTTCATCAAGTTTCAATTGACGTAGAGACAAATGTCTCAAAAATATTGTCGAGCTCGTCTTGTGTTTGACTCTCGAGCCGCCCTCTCGCGCGATTTTGTCGACCTGCAACTCGTCTGCCGTGCTAGCTGGAGTACTGACCGGGGCGAGTTGTCTAACAGCTACGCATGCGATATAGCAGAGAAAGCGAAAATATCACGTTTTGCTGAAGCTGAGACTTGAATATTCCTGAACTCGAAGATGTCGACAAAACTACACCGCAGCGACCACTCCGGCAATGAGCTCAGTATAAGCTTGTCTTGAGCTAAAATGGCTACAACGCCTTGAGAAGCAAAAACCTGCCCTGCCATACATGATACACCGACAAGCCGCACATCTAACCACCTGAACGCATCAAGCAGCCCACCTTCTTCGGAGGGACAGCTTTTGCGAGTCATCTTCTCCACGCAGGGCTTACGGTGCGCCGCTTCGTTAAAGTGTTGACTGAGCCGAAGACGCCTGACCGGTTTGAGATTAAGGAGGGCGCTTTGGAGAAGCTTTTGTGCCCGCTCTTCCGCAGTTTTCTGCCCCCGATTCGTACCGCAGGCGCTCTTGCCTGTAACTGAAATCTTCGCAGACGTGGGCCCTTTGGCACGGTGGGCTTCAAAGGGCAAAAGTCGCACTAGCATGGGAACGCTTCAGCCTTCTGAGCAAGTCGTTCTTTCCCTGGCGTCTGTTATCGGTGCGTCCCTTATACTTATATGTCATGCCAGCATCACACAATAGCAACGGCTGCTTTTCGCCCCTTCCGAAAAATTCACCGCATCGCTTCACTCCATCGCGTGCGGCTGCATCACATCGTAGATCTCCACGGACAGAAACGCTCGCCAAAGAAGACAAGGCACTGCATCCACCGATGTATGAAAGGCTGGATCACGCCGGTGCTGCAAAAGGCACCGCTTGCGTTCCACATTCACGAATTCGCGAAAAACGAACGGAGCTTCCATGTCAGCGATGCCTCGAACAGTCGAAGGCGTCATCTGGGCACCACTTCAGGGCGACGGCCGAAGTCGACATTTGATCAACGCGGAATTGGGCTCCTTTGAGATACTTATTCCTGTAATTTTTAGCTGGTTTGCCGTTCTTCTTCGCTCCTGGGTGGCGTTCTTCCAGTGAGTCGATCATGGGGAACTGGCTCTTCGCTTTTTTCAGATTCGCGCGACGTTGTCTCTGTAGTACTTTTTCGTCGTTGTTCATCATGACGAGAAAGTCATTCGACAGGTCCTGGGGTGCGTCGCGTCCTCGCTGGTCTTGCCGCAAGGAGAACAGCGTTGACTCTGGCCTAAATCACGCACAGAAGCGTTGCTTTCGATTGGCAAATCACTTTCAGATACGGACGTTCGCAGGACTGCGTTGCTCGGTTCCATCTTCAGCGCAGAAAGCCAAGGTGTTGCCTTTGCTCGGGTTAGATCTCTTGCTCCATCTACGAAATGAAATCGCATTGCCCCATCGACATCTCTGCTGGCTGATTGCTCAGTCCGATGCGGAATAAAAGCGATAGGGAACGGGCCCATTCCACCTCTTTCATGATCGCTCTGGTTGTGCTTGTCATGATTCCTATGGTTGTTCTTGTTGGCATCTTGTATAACCTCTCATCTCAATGTATCCACACCGTCGGAAATAATTTTGATATCCGTGATGGGACATGGATCGCTCCCTTGTCTATCCATGCAAGAGCTTGTCTTGCCATTGGCAACTACCGCGTGCAGGACCCCTTGATCACTATCGGTCCTGACAGATCCACCTTCTTCTCGCACGCGATCTTCTTGCGCGTCGTGCGTGTCTTGTCCAAATGCTTCAACGTTGCTCACGGAGTCCGCGTCTTCGGCTCTTACTTCCTCGATTTTTTCCGTCAAACCGTTCATCTTTTTCCGAACTGACTTCTCACCACAGACAATAGCTTTTAGAATCCTACCTATGGAACGAAAGATTCCGTCGCACTCTTCCAGCTTGTGAGCAACATCCGGAAAAATCAACTCCACGATCGGCATAAGAACGTCCACGACCGGCGCATAAAGATCCAAAATCCATTGAATTCCCGCTGTCGCCGCTGAGCCTTCGTCCCCCGTCCCGCCAGATAAACTTTGGAACAACATTTCTACAAATACGAATATCATGTCCATGATGTAATCTACGATTCTCAAAGTAACTTGCACTGTGTAGTCCTTCATTTTAGAAGCAATTGAGTTTTGCATGGTGCCGACTGCAGCAGCGATAACTGCAAAAATAGCCGCCCCAGCCTCAGGAATCAAACCAGCCAAACCGTCCGCGATTTGCTTGATGAATTCGATTAGAGTCGTGATCATATCGCACGTTGAAGTTATAACAGGCTCTACCACTTCCTTGAAAACAATCAGAATTGCTTCCCGCAACCATTCGCGCACAACGGAGATCGTGACTGCCTTGAGCATACCTAACGCAGACACACCCACTGTGGCGCCTGCTGACACCAGTTCAGGAGAGTCGCCTACGCTGCTACTTGCACTCAGGGCATTGTATTGTGACATCCGCTCTCCGAGTGAAAACATGATATTTTGGACGTCCTTGCCCATCTCGGCGCAGAAGTCGAGTACAGTATGCACAATCGTCTCCGTCCAATCCATAAGTTTATCCCAATCGCTTCTCCTTTTCCTTACCAACTTTTGCAAGTTCGATGTCTGCTTCCTTTTTGCAGAGGGAAAACGTTTTCCCTTTTGTTGAAGGAAAATTGCCGTCGGAGAATTACCGGCCCGATGTTGTCGTGAAGCGGATCTACGAAACACAGTACCCACTGAAGATTGTCGAGCGACCTTCGTGCTGTTGATGGTCCGTATGAAAGCCGGATCCTCTAGCAATAGGATCAGTTCATCATCAGTCGTATACGTTCCGTCACTCTTTTCTTTTCTCAAATGGGCCAGCTGATCTGTACTACTCTCGAGCTCGTCATTTCTGGCAGCCCTGCGTTTTTGTCGCACAGTCATCCTTCGTTTCGTTGGAAACCCATCCGAGATACTTCCATTGTTACTTCGATCGAGCCAGCTCAATGATGCATTATAGGTGGGCGAATCAACATCGAGTGCATCCAATTCCCTACCCCCGCGACCGACGTCTGATCGTCGTCTTTTTTTTTCCAGCAAAATCTCCAAGGCGTTCGCTGCGTGCTGACACTGCAAGCTATAAAAACAACCCTCCAAAATGCCCTTGACACGATTGGCAATGAATCGGATAGCTCTTGCGACGGCATCGTTCCACAATTGCTGAAAATCTAATACCACAGTTAACAGAGGATCCACAAATGAATTTTTCAGTATTTTCCAGCTGGGCAGCAGAAAATGCGTATTGACGCAGCCGAAAGCTTTAAAATTGGCCATGTTCCCAATGTCTGTTATCAATTCTTCCGCCATATCTAAATGTCTCAGAACTGCATCCTTCGTAATTTTCTCCTCTCCTTTCCCGGCGGCAGTGGACATTTTGTCTGAGATTTTCGTCATCGTCTCCTCCAAGACTGGACCCAATTCACTTAATGGCTCCGAAACGTACAAGTCGACTAAGTCCTCAAGTAACTTGTCAGGTGTTTTCACGCGGTCCCCAACAAACTGCAGAATGAAGCCAATGCGAAACTTGTCGTCTGCTTCTTCAGACAGACATTTAAATAAATCCTTTAGGGATTTGTACGCTTTTCTCAGATCCAGAAGGGCTCCCCAACTCGGCATCATACTTCCAAGTGTGTCCATCGCCTTATTCACTCGTCTGCTCACAGCCTTGACCACTACGGAGCCTAGAACAACTGCCGTAACGGGATGGCTAGCGACCTTCTTCACTACTTTTTTGAAAAAACCCCACTTTTCGCTCCGCGCCCGGAGTGCGATGAAGGAGCGCTCTGCATGATCGGTCACAGTAGTATTTCGCGCTGATACTGCCGTGCGATGCCCTGCGACATCAGCGGTTAGGTTCCACCTATTTGCGTCGCCAAGGTCATCTCCAGGATCGACGGAGTTTTCGAAGATCAAATTTTCCTCCAATTCCTTGTCAGACAGGCTCGCCAGATAAAAGTCACCGTCTAAGAGATCATCACCGCCAGAATCAAAGAAACTGCTGGCATTGTTGCCGTCTTCTCTGTGTAACTGACTCTTGCGTCTGTTAGTCAGGACTCTTGCATAACGAAACAAGGCCCGCATAGCATGCTGGTTCCCTGCGATTTGCGATAAGACTGCTGGCAATCCGGGAGTTCTTTTTACGAGAGCTTTAAAACGGTTCCACACCATCTCGGGAATTTCTCGGAGGCGAGGAAGGTAAATCGGCACACCATCATCCGAAACGAAAGCGTCGGGAAGTTGCTCATCATAAGATGCATCGTTGCCGGTTTCCATCCTCGCATACCAGTGAATGAATTCATGCCCTTCATTTGGAAAGAAGAGCTCCCCACCTTGCGGCACGTGGGGCGTTTCTGCCTTGAAACCCATCACGAATTCTCTCCTGATCGTTGCCTCGATCTGCGTATACATCCTGTCCTGAGTAACCAAAAACGCTTTCAACTTCTTGTTTTGCATTTCGATATAGCTTGCTTGCTCTGTCTCCGTGCCGAATAACGACACAACATCGTCATTGTTCCATTTCTCGACAAAGTCGCGGCTCCGGTTGTAATGCTGTTCGAAATAATTCTGCTCCATGTGCGGCGGAGCGCACGGATAGGAATAATCCCGACCGCGGCACGGTCTCTTCGACTCCGTCTCGAAGAACGAGACCTCCATTTCCTCGCCGTCACCAGCGTATCTAACGGGATCGCTAAACATTTCCGCAGCATCGCTCCTTTTTAATTTGCGACTCTGAGAAGGCGCAGTGCTCTCGCCCCTATCAGAAGACCGGCTGCGCTCATACAGCAAAGCACCTTCAGAATCTATAGACACTGCTCGCATCGGCATTGCGGAAGGCGATGCTGTCACTGTGAACGTTGTCAGCCAGTCTCCGACAAGAACCAGACACAATATCATATTGACTAGTGTGATCCGCAAAGGTGGCTTCTGCTATTTCTCGAAAATCCTCTTCTACTAGAGCATGACTTCTCCTGTGACTGAATCTTGGAGTTTTCCGCGTTCTTTCTCTCTTCGCAACACAGGAGGCTCGTTTCCACTTCCTGTTGTCTGCCAGGATTCGCGGGCTTCCATGTCTTCTCGTTTTCATAATGTGGACAATTTACTATCAAAACAGAAAACTTAACATGTCGCGGATCTTCTAACAAAAACAAGCCCAGATGGCTACGATGGCAGATTCAACTCTGAACACAGTGTCACTCAGTGACAGCTCTAGCCTCGATATTCTATAACCTGCGATGATAAGCTTTCCATAGGTTGCGATGATTAGCTTTCCATAAGTTGCGATGATAAGCTTTCAGTTCGGCTAAGATAGCATAGAGATTCGACCTTCTTGGAAAACCAGACTCAGAAAAATAGCCGTATTGCATCATTGAAGAATATCCTTATCGAGACCATGGTCTGTTGGTGTTCGTCGGATCATCGCTTGCTCGTCATCCTACTACTGATTAGCGTCTTGCCCAACACATTCCACCACGCTATCCCATTCGGAAATCAGAAAACGAGGAACAATACCCCAAAAAACTCTACCAGCGACCCGTTGGCGTGATATGAGTTAAGTATAGAATATTACCGTTTGTCTGCTTCTTCGCCATCGCTATCGCTGTCATTGACCCTCCTTATCTTCGTTAGGCAATCCAGCTTTCGCTGGGATATCTAGGCTGAAGATCCAACCCGCAAACTCCGAGTGTCGTCACGACTCCAGATCCATCCTTCAGTGTCGACTCCAGATCCACTCCGCCTGCGTCCTTCGGCATCACCTCGAGCTCACACTTCAACAACTGCTCCTCGATTGTCACATTGTAAGCCTACGTTGCGTTTGCTTTCATTGCGTAGTCGCTGTTTACTTTACCGACGAGATATCCATCGCAGTCGCCCGAAAGCCGCAGTCGCCACACTTCTCCCGCGCCATACTCCTTGTGATTCTCCCGCCGAGACTCTTTCCATTCGCCATTTGATTAGTAACCAATTAGAAGTTGGCGCTTTCCTAATGTATTCGCGAGTTTTATACTTCACGAAAAATCCGTCGCAGACATATTGACGCTGACGACTTCCCGCTTTGGCATGCATGAAAA
>JACKZZ010012476.1_pt1 | contig 28842 bp, 19 predicted proteins | sample 8027871 | NCBI WGS metagenome assembly JACKZZ01 (sample SAMN15724774, study PRJNA655200) | protist metagenome | isolation source: fluorescence activated cell sorting (FACS) single amplified genomes of... | place: USA: West Boothbay Harbor, Gulf of Maine | collected 2000-07-19
TTCCTCTAGTAGAACATAGCGACCGGATTGAGAATCTTGCGCTGTACCTGCGTTCCCCAGTTTTCTTTTGCAGCCTCTCGGGATACCTTAATCGGGAGGTCTTTCTGGGCCTTCCCGATCAAAGACATCCACCGCAGCGATGTCACTTTGACGTTGCTGTTTGCGTCCGAATTGCGTCCAGCATCTCCGTCTGCCCCCGTCTGTCCCGCGGCATTCTTCGTGTCAGGGTTGTTCGCACCTCTGTGCCTCACCGAAGAGTCCGTCGAGTGACCCCCCGTGGTGGAAGCAGACTTTCCGCTAGCCGTGCTATCGCGGCCTCCAGGGGTGCTAGCTTCTTTCTGCGGCGACCCGGGGACCACGACCACCTTCACGATCCTATCTCGGCACTTGAAATAGCCCTCCATATCCTCGCAGACTTCTCTGAAACGACCGTCCGGAGAGGGCCGCAACTTCAGCTGATCCCATCGCTTCCGAGTCAGTGTCTGCACCGTCTCCACGGGGCAACACGGGTTCGCGACCATGGGCACGGTGCTCGGTCTATCTGGATTGGGCGAAACACTCCCCGTCCCGCTGCTCTGTCGCGAGGAGGCCTCACTGTCCGACAGGCGAGAGCCCCGGGACGGTCCGGAGGGCGAAGGCAAGGATCGTCTCTTCGGCGTCGTACCGGGAGGAGATTCTGGTTTCTCTGGCTTGGCCTTTTCACCGGTCAGAAGTGAATGCCGCCACCCGTCAAAATCGTAGTAGAATTGGCTGCTACGCCGCACTATCACCATGTCGATCTTCAGAGCGCTTTCCATTTCGCTCAAAATCGCGCCAGTTTTGCTCATCCCGTTCACTTCTTTTATCACGTCAAACAACTGCACCCGATACGGCGAGTTGACGCGCGTCTGCGCCACGTTCCACCGGTAAGAAAGACTGTCGTCACTGATGCTGCCCACAGAGAAACAGCCGCTCAGACCGTCGCTCTCGGCGCGGTAGTTTTGTTTACGCACCTGGATTCCCCACTTGTCGTCCGTCGACTTCCGCTCGAGCGAGACCGTGAATGCCAGGTGCACTTCTTCGGGATCGCCACTGTACGATAATCCCAACTCGTCCCGAATCAGGTCGAGGAAGACGTTCTTCGCAAGTAGCGCGAGGACGCAGGTGAGAAGCACGATCATGCCGATCACGAAGCGACCCGACTTTTCGAAGTCAAAGAAATCCCTCAGCGTCTCTTTGTCCGTCAGCGCAGCGAAGCTTCTCTGCGCTTTCTGCAGGGGCACCTTGATCCAGTCCTTGATCAGCGTCTCGAGAAACGGTTTGGGGCCCGCGAAAATGTTGTACCGCGGAGCGGGAATGCGAGGAGGCACGGCAAAACCCTGTTCAACCACGGACTTGCGCCCGCGGAATCGCAGCCACCACTCGCGACCGGCCGCCGCCGATTCCCGCCCCTCGTAGCAGCGGGTCCGCGTCTGATCTGGGCTCCGCATATCCTCGAACACGGACACAAACCTAGACGGTCCGTCGAAGAGTAGAATCGTTGGGCACGCACGGTTCCGCACCCTAGCTTGCCACCCGAACGTGTCCTGCAGATACTGTTCCCACGTCTGCTTGCTGCTGCCGGCTCCATCAGCTCCGTCTTTCGGCGAGGGGGTACTACTCGCAGCACCAGTGCTGCGGCCACTCCCGCCCAGCGGCATGTCAGCGCGCATCCAGAAACACGCTACCTGTCCGCCCTGCGCCACCTTGGTGCATAGATCTGAAAACTCGTCGAAGATCCTGCCCTCGAAGATGCCGGCCGGGACCATACCAGAGTCCCCGCCACCCGCAGACTCGACATCTGGCTGCGCCCCGACGCCCAGAAGAACCATAAACTTGCCGTCCGTGACCGTGGCCAGGTTCGCCTCCCGCAGCAGCTCCTTCTCCTCGTGCGCGTACCGGTCCAAGTAGCTCCGCAGCTCCGAGAACGTTTTCAACGTGCCGTGGGCGCGCATCACCGGGTGGTACAGCATCAGTGCGTTCGAGTTCCGCACGCGAAACTTCTCGAAGAGAACGTCCTGCTCGCCCTCGTAGGACCTCCGCCGCTCGCGCTCCAGCTCTTCCACGAGCTGCAGCGTGTTCACGTGCTGCTCGTCCACCTGGAAGCCCAGCCCCGCGGAGCTGTGCACCACGTGGAAGAAACACGCGAAGCTGTAGCGCCGTCGCTGGCGCGCCAGCATCAGGAACTCGAAGCTCTCGTCCTCGGTGAACGAGAAGTACATCACGCGGATGCACCCGTTGCCGAACGGGCGCTCCAGTTCCATCGCCCCCGGGTAGCGATTCAGCACGCCGACGTTGGCCACGTCGTGGTAGTACGGGTCCACGCCCTTCTCCTGCTCCCCGGCGGGTGCAGCTCCGGCGCCGCCCGTCTTCTCGGACTCGGCCTCGCCGTCTTCGAACCCCGTGCTCGTCGACATGGAGCCGTCCTTCTGCTGCAGAAGCCGCATGGCCTCCGCCTTGATCTGCGACTCCACCAGGTCAAAGTACAGCGCGCGCTGCGTGGGCTGGAACGGCTCGCTCCGCACGTTCCCGTTCAGAAGCAGCAGCATGGGGTACTTCTCCACCCCGAAGTAGTCGAGCAGCTCCTTGTCCGCGGTGAACACGCTCACGTGGAGAATCTTGAACCAGCCCGAGGCCTCCAGCCGCTGCATCCACCTCCCGGCGCTGAGCTTGCGCTCGCCGTGGAAGAAGTGGATCAGCACGAACAGCGACCCCTCGTCTGCGTGCGAGGACGACGAGCGAATCACGTCCAAACATTCTTTTAGGTTCACCACAACCTTGCCTACGTCGCTTGAGCTGTCGTCGGGTCCCCCGGCGTCGTACCCGCTCGCGTCGTCGTCCGCATCTTCCTGCGACTTGTGGCGGATATCATACTTCGCGCGCTTCTTCGGATCCCGCAGGACCTCGTACGCCTCTCGAAGGCGGATAAACTCGCGAGCTGCCTCGGCGGCGTTTGATCTGCGGAAGGTAGTGTTTTCAAAGTACTAAGAATTGTGGTGAATCAGAAATGGAAAACTGCGAAATTCGAGACGTCTTAGTCTATACGCCGTCTGCTTGTCAGGGTGGTACTTCAGCGACTGCGTTCTGAAACCCTTACGAATGTCATCTCCAGATGCAGACGACGAAACCCCAAGAACCTCATAGAGATCCGTCGCAGCTCGAACGACAGATATGAGGGATAACCAATGGAGATACCCGAATACCATCGTTGGCCACCATATTTTGAACATTCAGACTCTTTGCTGTAACACATCTACTCAAGAAATTCTAGCGCTTCGCTGTAAAATCAAGCCCAATACTGACTAGTTTTTTGATATTCTCATTGCTCCTGGGAAAGATTTCAAGGACAAGTGCATTCGCAGAAGGAGAGCGGACCGACAAACAGAATCGCTGCGATTTCCGTGCGATCGTTCAACGCGAAAATTGAAATAGATATACTGCCCGACTACACCCTTGCAACACTGAACAAAAGCTCGAGCTAGCACAGACACGGGGCGCCAATTTGGAAAGCATACACACGGAGCGTCAGGATCTGTTGCCGGATCCCGGTCGCCCAAGACCTCGTAGCCATGAAGGAGTCAACACACGCGGGCTTCGTTGCCTTTCTGCGTCGCCATTTGGGCGCCGCGACGACGTTGGAGATCCTAGAAGATGCAGTGTTGTGAGTTGCAACCGAGTGGTGTTTCTCATCATCAAATCTAATCTTTGAGATCATTGGTTACCGTCAAAACTCAGATTCATGCTTGCTGGATCCACAACCCGGGAACCTAATCGCTCACTATTGCTCGCACTCCTCTCTGCGTCTGGCTCGGCAGCTGTTCTCCTGCTTCTGGAGGAAAAGACACCAGACAAACCCCAACTCATGCTGACGTCGTTGTCGTCCTCTGGTACGGCAGGCGGGACCATGTTGAAGGGCACGCTGGCACCTGAAACTGTACCACGCATGCGCCGCATTCGATGCGCTTCCATTGGATTCATCCCACGCCTTCCTTCCGGATAGGCCCCGCGAACAAACCCAGGCCGCTCGAGAGGCGCGTTGAAGGGCACCCCGCTCAGAATCCGGAATTCCGCAATCCGCGTGCGTCTCGGCAGAAGCCCGTCCTTCGAAGCCTCCTCTACGGACTTTCGCAGTGTTGGAAACTTCCGCCCAGTACCGTTGGAAACTTCCGACATGGGATGATCCCCGGACTGCAGCGATTTCCGGCTGCCATCCAGAGATTTTTGTCCAGTGTTGGCGTTCGCGTAGTCGGCGTCGCACGACGACTCGTCCGCCACGACCTTGAATATGCACACGTGTGCGCCCCAATTGTGCGGAATCGCCTTCTTCCCGTCCTCCGTCGCGCGCTCCGCGAGCTGCGTAATTGCGTTGTATCGACCCTTGGCACTATCGTCGTAGACGCACTCACTGGTCATGAAGAAAGAGCTGTCGAACCAGGTCTCGATTTCATCTTCGTTGCAGGTCTGAGGATGCTTCACGCTCGAACTTGTCGATAGCCGCCTAGGCTCCGTGGTTGCCGGAGCCACCTGGGGTGGCGGAGCCGCACTGCTGCTACTGCTGCTCGAGGACCTTCCCACCGTCGACGAAGGCTGCGCTTCACCGGCCGAGGGAGCGCAGTCGACCTCCATCGCCTCGTATTTGTACTGATAGCAGGTGACACCATAGTGCACGCCGTGCTCGCGCCCCAAGTTCGCGTAGCCTAGGTCCTGCAGCTGGTGGCACGCGTTTGTCATGGCCACATCCACCTCGTGCATGACCTCTTCCTTGTGCGAGGTGGCGTCTTCGTCGTCCGCGTGCAGCTCCTGCTTCTGCTGCGCCTTCTCGATGGACACGAAGATGGGGTGCCTTTTCTTCAGGTCGTCCAGATCCGTATACTGCCCGTACCTGCCGACGTTCTCGTGCAGCGCCCGCATGCAGTAGTTGTGCACACCCACGACGTAAAAGCCCGGCTCAATACACCGCGTGATCCACATGTTCTCGACGGGCTTGACGGAGTGGACGGTCGCGTTTCGATCCAGCTGCAGAACAGCCTTACGGTGCGCGTTCTCGCGGCAAAGGGTTGCGAACCGGGAAGAATCATTGGCACCACTCGCCGGCGGCTCCGCAGCAGGCTCGCCGATCGCGTCTCCCGGCATAGGAAGGCAGCGTTTCTGCATCCGATCATAGTCGAAATAGACTTTCTCGTTATAACTCACGATTTTCTCGAGTTTGTATCGCTCCTCCCCGCGCTCGTAGAGACGGAGGTCGCCGGTCGCGGCATCGATGAAATCACTCACGGATAGACCCTGGATGTCTGCGGCGGCGGCAGCGCCTCCGGGAACTTCCGCAGAAGAAGCAGCAGGCGGCCGACCGGCGGGCGTCGGGTTCAATTTCAGCAAATGCAGGTCCAAATCATGCAGGAATTCCCAGTCTAGGACAAACTGGGCCAGACACAGTTCGGCTGGCGGGGCCTCCTCGATCTGCTGCGACGACGGCCTATAGACGGGCTGCAAATCCTGAGCCACGTTTCCAACCGGCGGAGCCAAGTGGAAGTGACCCATCAGGCCATCCTCGTTCTCGATGCCAGCAACCTGCTCACGCATAGAGGCCGACGCGCGGCTTGCGAGGTTGCTGCTCCGCGCGAATTCCACGTTCAAGCGCCTGCTCTGCTGCATTTGGTACGACGACCGCAGGGCGCGGTCCGAGGGCCGAGACTCCATGCTTGTGGAGATTCACTTCAAAACCGAAGTGATAAAGTTCGGCTATTGCTTTAGATCTGATCTTTTACTGGTGGGGAAAGCGTACTAGATTTCCAAGGTGATTAACTACTGAAAGTTTACATTACCACATGAGAACTATAAACGAAAATTGGACTACAATTTCCCGACCAAAATTGTAACGAACATCAAAAACAAACTGTTTCTTTCTTGGAGACCGCGAGCCGAGTCGACGTTTTCGACACGCGCCCAAGGGAGCAGCTCTCATATCTTTAAGGCTTTTCAATTCCCTGTTCGGGCTCAAAACCACTCTCGCACCGGCAATCTTCGGGCTTAGAAAGCCTGGAATGGCACTCACGACGACACTCAGAGGGATCCAAAATAACTAAACAGACAAGTTCCGCGCATTATCGCATATCGACTCTCTCCGAGCATGGCTAGGGGACGTCGACGAGCCAGACCCCCTCGTAGGCTCCTCCACCTCCAACACTCTCCTGCCCAAAGCGAGGAGTGAGCGGTATACGCCGCCTCCCATGCGAACAACTGGGCACCACACTGCCTCATCGCAAAGGCAACACCATTTGACGATTGCTTTAAATCCACCATTGTCACCACTCGAAGACTAACGGAGAAGTGTGAACGCCGACAGGCAGAAATTAGTTTCTATCACGTTTCTGATTCCTGCAGGAAGACCTCATTATTCACATCTTTTCGTAAGCAACACTTGCGTTAGACTTAAAGGGTTTTTTTCTTTGCGTTTACTACACGACGACCGCCTGAAGGCATCCTGTCGAGAGTCACGTATTACTACTGGAGACATAATATACAAACCCGCCACCTAGTGACTTACTACGACTGAATTCTTTTCTTTTTCTTATTTTTCCTGAGACAGTGGACACTGAACTTGCTTCCTCATCGTGTTTTCTGCTGATGCCTCCCTTGTAGTCGTCCAACAATTTCTGTAAAAGTCCAATCGTATGACTTATACAAGACTTTAGGACTCGAATGCTTGGCATGCCATCTGGATTCTGCATGGGCATTGCTTTACCGAAGGGTTTTCCTACTGCGTCGGCACCTTCGCCTCCCTCACGAGCCCTCCAAACTCTTCCGTCATGACTAGAATGGCGAATTTGTCGATGTCATCCGGCTTACTCGCGCCGCTGATTGCGGCATAGTCGAATCGTCCCCGGAGATCGGTATAGCCGTCCTTGTAAAAGACTGACTTTCGCGAGTCCTTCTTCGTGCGCATGTACACTTTGCAATATGCGCCAACAACCGGTCGCAATTTCTCTTTTTCAGGAGCAGACCCCGCAGACGACGCGCCCGCCTTCATAAAGGCCGACAGGTACCCATGTTTTTCCGCGATCAGGACCTGCAAGGGACATGCGAATCGAATGGCGGAGGCCTTCAGGGACGCCTCTGCTGCGCACACTTCAACGGCAGCGTCGGAGTTCTTGAACTGTTCGGGAATGACCCACAAGAACTTGCTGGCATCATCACTTCCGACCTCGAGTTGCACCACCTCCTCGTGCACAGGACGGACGCACGCAAAGTCGCTTGCGTCGCCTTTGCTCTCGGAGAGAGAAAATGGCTTTCGGCTGAACAGAACTTCAAGGTCCATTTTGTACAGCTTCACGATTACCGCTTTGATACTTCTGCTGCGAATCTCGAGGTTCCTGTCGCCGCCTTCGCAGACCGCCAGGCTGAGAGCGGGCGCCGCTTTCTTCCCCTGCTTGCTGCCCGGCATCGAACTCATGTCCTCGTCAGCGTCCTGCATATCATGGAGTTCCAGAAAGTCGATATCCGCGTCTTCCAATCGATCGATTTCCTCAAGGATCGTTTTCACCTGCGAAAACTTCTCAGCCCACTTCTGGTGTGCGATAGGAGAATCGGTGTACTTTTTCACGACCCGGCGGGCCGTGGAGAGCTCTGGATCCTCGCCGAAGAGATCGAAGTAGGCAGCCATGTAGTCGATCTGGAGTTGGCAGTCGAAGTCGCGACCAGCATCCTTCTCGTTGTGCCGCAAGTGAGAGAAGATTCGCTTTGCGTCCTCGACTCTGTCCTGGCAGAGTAAGTAGTACACGAGGCGGAGTCGGTCACACTCCCGAAGAGGCTCGACGCTGCGAGCCAACTCGAACACGAAGCGCTCGTAGGTGAAGCGCAAATCTCGGTTCAGAATCTTGTTGGCGTTGGTGTTGGTCGTTTCGTGATCCTTGTGCATGCGTTTGTTGAACAACGGCATGTAGTCCCGATGCTGCAGCCACCCGCCTGACGTCAGGAAGAAAAACGAAGCTAGCGACGCGAGAGCTAGCTTAGCTGTCCCCTCGGACTCGGTGCGAGCACCAGAACCGGCGCGAACGATACTGCTGGTGGATCTGGTGGAGAATAACTTCGAATGGAAGTTCGGACCGCATTCTCCCACTGCACTCTCGCTTCGCGCCAGCCATTCGGCCGCAACGTCGGGGTCCTTGTAGAGGGACAGAGACAGCTCCCACAATTGCGAGTTGAAGATGCCGCGACGTCTCAGAACCTTCAGCGCCATCTTCCAGAGATTCTGGTCGCCATCGCATTGGTTCAGGACAAAATAATCGCGGAGTTCGCCGAAAGAGAACTTCATTTCTTCTCCAAGGAGGTCGCGACTCTCCAAGAATTCCAGAAGCTTCTCGCCTTGTTTCTTGTGGTCGCCGCTGTGCAGTCGCATCAATTCGCGGAACGTTGTCAGCTGTTGCTCTATCAGGTCCGACGTCTTCGCCTTCTTCGCAGCGGGTGCAGCTTCAGACGATTCAGTTTCCGGCGGTAGTTGCCCGGTCATGGCGGCTGCCACCCGCGCCCTCAGCTCGTCTTCGGCTCCGCACACCGTGTATCTCGCAGGCGTGGACCAGCTGATTACGGCGCCGCCTTTCGAAATGGACACCGAAGAACCCTGGTATGAGCCTGCGCGCGGGAAATAGAACTGCATTTGTAAGCTCTGGAAGGTATTCTTGTGAAGGCGCAGCGGGATCGATTTCAGGAACGACTGTGTGCCCCCCTTCGCCAAAGGAACCGCCCCCTCAGGGACCTGAAGAAGCACATCTATGTCGGCTTCTTCGGATGAGATGCTGGCGAGGGTTACGATTAAGACGTAGGGCTCGCGGGCCAGGAAGAACATCTCGTCGCGAGCCCCGGAGATGCTGCTTATGGTCTTCGCTTCGTCTTCGGTTTCGATCAGTGGCCGATACGCGCGCAGAATCATAATGATATCTTCGGCTCGCGGCGCCGAGATTGGCTTCTCCACCTCCACCGTCTCTCGCGAAATGAGAAAACAGGGCGACGCAGCCGTGAGCGTGGCCTCGCTGCTGTTGTTGTGATTCGCCAGGATATGCTCGCTCGGCACATTCGGACACCCGAGAATAGCCACTGCGGTCGCAAACTCGCTGAACGAGGAAGTCGCGAATAGAAACGAAATCGGAAGAGGTCGCGTCGCCTTCTCGGACCCAGAGCTCCCGACGAAGTGTCGAGCGACTTCCGCCCAGAACGACCATGCGTGGAATCCGGGCGAGTTTTGGCGCTCGAACCAGCGTGTTTCCGCGTATTCGTTCGTAGCCTCGGGCGGTTCCCATTCCTTTTCCTGCTTCGCGACGATCTTCTTCACGTCCGCGGCGCTCTGTGCGAAGAGACTCCCGCCGCCCATCGCTGTTGCACCGAACGCACCACCGGAGGCAGCGGGCGCAGCGGACCCGAAAAGAGCACCCGCGCCCGGAGGAGGCGGGGCCCCGCGTGGCTCCATCGCCGTCCTATTTCGCGGCTGCGCCATACTCCGGAGGGCGCCGCCACCCTTCCCGCCCTTGCTCCCGCCCTTGCTCCCACCTTTCATGGCCGCAATTGAGACATGCATGTCTGAAGACATGCTGTCTACTGACGCATGAAACACGGAGCACTCCTCCACATCAATGTCGCCCTCCATAGCAACATCCACATACTTGTCAACATTCTCCGCTTGCTTCAGGTTGAGACAGGTGTCGAGGAGCTGATTCTCCTTGCTACGATGGTCGCTCCTGGTCCTCGCGGCTAACTCGGCCCTTGAGGTTAAAGCCTGGCTGTATGCTCGCAACAGGTTGGGATCCACTCCTCCCTCCGGAGTCGCCGCGAAAAGCCGCAGCAACAGAATCTGCTCGAGGCAGCCGAGCGAGTTGAAAAGCTCAACCTGCGCAACGAAGGGTCGCAGCACCGCAGTATCCTCCAGCAGGAAGTAGTCGATCAGATCCTTCTCGAGTTTCGAAGCGATGCAAGCGCGCACGCGCTGCCTGAAGAACGGATCGTCGTGGAAGTACACGAAGAGGTTGAGCTCATGACAGACGTGCTTGCTCCACACCTGCTCCTTCTCCGCCACGTTCATGGTGTGCCACCTCGGCAGGTTCCAGTCAGAGGTCACTATCTGCGCCCACTCCGGCTTCACAGCCTGGAAGTACTCCAGCACACGGGCCACGGAGTCGATCGACCGCCACTCGCAGGAAGTTACGTCGCCGAAGGTGTAGCTCTCTCCAGTCTGGAGGCCTCGGATAGTTTTGCGCTCGATGAAGGCTTTCGAAAGCGCCAGAGGCTTTTGCAGCGTCATTCCTCGGGAGGCGAAATCTCCGCGAAGAACTGGCAGTAGGTTGGAATTCGCACCCTCGCTCGCGTCCGCGAGTTCGTTCGCGTTGGGCTCTCCCGTTACAGGAACGATGCGGAAAGCACAACGCCCGGTCCCCACCGCGACGACGATCGCGAGGCGCGCTTCGAGCAGACCGGCGCCGCATTCCGCAGGAGGTAGCGCAATACAGTTGCTGGAGTCATCCAGTCGCAAATCTAGAAGAGCCAGCGTATCTTCCCGTAAGAAGGCTGGGGCGGTTTGCTTTTCGAGAGAAAATGACGAGCGCACGTCATTCGTGCGCGAAGCCTTTTGTTTGAGTAGGACATTGTTACTAGCAAAGCTTTTTCCCAATCGGCTGTTCATCGCACCGAAATGCAAACCACCACCACCGAAGCCACCGGTCATTTGTTGACATTGCTGTTGACATTGCTGCTGCCCAAGAAGTTGCTGAAGTTGCTGTGGGTTGAGATTGTTGAATTGCTGAAGTTGCTGATTTTGACATTGCATTTGGGCTTCTATCTGCGGCTTCAACTTCACAGCTTCACCACTGCGCAACTGTTCATCGTCCCAGCGCGTCTCTTTGTAGAATCGCGGCTGCAGAACAAGTTGCGGCTTGGACAACATGTTGCCCACAATGCGTTTTTTCGCATTTTTCTGCCGGCCGAGAATGTATCTCATCTCATCCCCGAGTGCCAAGTTGCTTTCCATGACCGTCTTGAGTTTGTGGGATACAGCAACCTCTCCGCGACCACTAAGCCCGGCGGACACGAAGCGCTGGAAGTCCTGGAGCTCGCCCTCGTATAGACCATCAATGCTTTTCCGAAGACCCGGCGGTAGAAAACGAAACCCGAAAACATGGACGCGAGCATCATCGGCACGGAAACCGCTGCTGAGCTGCACGTGTATTCCCTTCTTTCGATCGACGGTCAGCTCAGCGATGGAGGACTGGAACCGCGTGAGATCGGGGGAGACTTTGCACATTCGCTTATCATCGAGAACGAACGACGGATCTGCCTCCCATTTTTTACCATTTACGACGTTGATCTGGAATCGCCGAACCTCATTTATCGAGACCTGCAGGTCCAGAGCGTAGGTGCCGGCAGTCAAATTTTTGATTACTAGTCCGCCGCCAGCGTCCAATCCCAGAGACGCGCCGGAAACTCCGGCGGAGTGGTCATCGCTCGTAGCCTTTCGAATAGCCCAAATTGGGAAGTTGGGGAAGTTGGGAGGGCACACAAGCTGGCCCCAGCGGGATAGACAAGCCGGAAGACGTGGACTTCTCTGCCTTTCCTCGAAGACTTGAGCCCACTCAGGGACCCAGGTCGGGAGAGATAGACGTAGCTCCTGTCGCTCCAGAACCGTGAGCCCTTCTGGGAGTTCCAGACCTCTTGCGCTCTCCAAGTCCAGATCCGCCAGCTTCCATTCGCGCTCGACTTCGAATGACACACCCCATGTCGCGCAAACCCGAAGCGAGTTCACCCACTGCAGAGCCGACCGGTACGCGCCCTTAGCTGCATGTGCAGCGACCTTGAGAACGAGTCTCCCTTGGGCATCTGTCTGCATTTTACGGCACTCTTCGCGGGCATCCGTCGAGTGGTGCTTTGGAGAGATTTGCACGTCGCAAACCATATCGCGAAACGGTTCTCCGTCTCTCCCGAGCGCGTGAATCTCCAGGGACATCTCATCCGCGTCTTTTCCGCTGCAGACTGCGAGGTAGAAGTCGAATGGACAGACCAGATGCTTATAAGGACCACACGACGTTTCCGATACGGTAGAAGACGCTGCTTTCGCTCCGATTTCTCGCATGAAAACAGGACTGCTCAGGCGACAAACTTCATTTATGGTGTGGTTCCAGATTTCTGCTGTGAGCTGGGCGGAAATGGATTCCAATCGGGCCGGCACACTGAAACTACACGTGACACCACCTGCGCCTCCTGCGCCATCAGTTTTTTCGTTCTCCTTCCTGAAGAGCGGGAAGCTTCTCACGACGGGAACCAAGCTTGCGCCGTCAGCTGTGGACGTGATCATCGTGACTGTGATTTCGGCCTTCTCCAAGACTTTTTCCTGCTCCACCACTCGCTGTCCTCTGCAGAAGAGCGCCGGAAAGGCGAGCAGCTTCGCACGTTGGCCCATCAATAGGCTCTCATTCGAGAGGAGGAAATCGCATCGCACTTCGTAGGATTCGCTCTCGCGTGTAAACGCCTGGATTTGCCCTAGTTTCCCATGCATAAGCAGAATCTTCGTGTTCCGGGTCGTTCCCATCTTCTCTTTGGTGAACGGAATGACGAACTGGCCGGTCTCTGCGGACAGAGGGAACAACCACTTTCCATCCACGTACATCTTCACATCCTTCTTCAAGATGGTCGCCTGGCCGTCCGCCCCGTCCAGGACATAGACGATGTGCCCTGCTGGACTCGTGTCGTGCACGATGTTCAGTGCTCCCTTCCTGCAGACCAATCGGGAGCGCACGCCGCCGCCCACGAGTTCTACCACGAATAGCCCCCGACTTTGTTGCAGTTCGACGAGTTCTATCACCTCAGCGTGCTCAACGACGGGGGGGAATTCCTTTTCGTCGTAGGAGATGGTCCGTTCCCAGGTCGCGCCGACACCCTCGAGGTCGATGGCCGGATCGAAGGCTTCCAGCTTGCTCTTCACGTAGTAGTTTTCGCAGTCGATTTCGTAAATCCGCACTTTCAGCTGGGCGACGTTCTTCACGTTCACGAACAAACGGGGAAGCTCGTTCGCCTGGAATTCCTCGAAATTCCGCGAGGTCAGTGTGAGGGACACCTGCTCCGCCAAACGCACGAAGTACGATTTGTCGAACAATGGTTTGTCGAGCTCGGCCGCCACGCGCGGATTCAGGATCTTCTCCAGCGCTTGGGGATCCTGGCCACTCAGAAAGTACTCCCGACCCGCCGCTTCCAGGAAGTTCTGGTAGAAAGTGTCAAGCCTCTTATTCAAGGTGTCTCCTGTCTTACTCATTTCCACGATCGCGGACAAATCCGATCTTAGTTGCTTCACTACCGCCGAATCGCCTCTCAGTTTATCAGCAACGTGGAAGCGTAAGCAGTCTATCTGGAGGAAGGTCCAAATATTCACGTCGACCGGTTCCAAGTACTGAAGCTCCTCCACCCCGTAACTCGACAAAACCCGCACAAATGCTTGCCACTCCCCTACGAACGCGCGATCCATCATAGGGATTCTCTGCGGCCCGTTCTTTGACGATTCCTTCAAGTCCGTGGGAGGGGTCTTGCGTTTTCCAATGCTCAGCTGGTGCGTATGAGTAAGGTAAAGCGCGCGCATCAGCATTTCCTCGTCGCGCTGGCCGAGACGGTACTGCAACGCAAGTATTACCAACATGAATTGAAGGAGGACGCCACCGAACTCCATATCGGATGGAGTTGCGCTCAACGTATCGACCCCTGGCCTCCACGACATGCAATAGTCCAAAGCCTGTCTGAATAATTTCAGAAGGTTCGCCCGACGCGCCTGGCAGCTCTGATTCGCGATCGCCATTTGTTCTCGAGTCGGGGCCTGCGTCGCAAATGTCCTCAACATCGTTCCCCAGAAGAACTTGGACATATTTCGCACGCCGGGTACCTCCTTCTCCAACCATTTCATCTGATCCAACGTGAGCACATTCGCGAAGAGCTCCGCTAAAGCAGTGGACGGCGGTCCGTGCTGCGCTTCGGCGCTTCGACTCACTTCCAGCTGCGCTGCGCGCTTCACGACCTCCATCACAGTCGGGTTCTCCTCGGCGCAGAAATGGAACTGCCCCATGCTATTCAACCTGCGTAAGGCGTCCAGGTTCTTTTCGCTTTTCCACCTTTCCTTCTCGGGCACACCGTGCACCTTTTCAAGCTCGCTTTCCTTGAAACACTTGAAGAAGTCCACTTTTTTCAAGAGACGCAGCGGAAAGCTCGGATCGGGGCCGGACTCGTAGAAGGCATTGAGGACCTCACCCTCCGAGGGCGTCAGTGAGGCCACGTCGAAAACCGCCGGAAACCTGCGCTTCGGTTGCGCGCCGTTTGCCGCCTGCTGCGCCTCGAGCGATCCGTTTCCTTGCTCTGGGGAAGCTTTGATGGTGGAAACTTCGGGCAACTTGCTCTGTTTGTTGATGGTGCGATTCAGAGGAGTGACTCGTAAGATTTTGGCGAGCTCCTCCAGATACTTCTCTGGATCGGCTCCGGCGGCGACCAGGGCAGTGCGAAACTCAGCTTGGCTCGACGAAGCCTCTGTCGCTTGCTTTCGCAGTCGCTCGATGTCCTCATTGGACACCGACGGCGCACTGAGAAGAGCTCTCATCGAATCGACGAATTGCAGCTCGGAATGCGGACGCGTGCCGACTACAGCGCCGCTTTTTACAGCGCAGGCGCCGGCCTCGTCGCCACGCCCAAGCGCAAGGACGTACTCCTCAAGGAGGTTAAACTGAGACTCCGGCATTAACTTATTCTGACCCAACATTTTGACTATGTCTTGACCTTCTGTAATCGATCTATCTTCGCTTTAACTTTTTTGCTATTTGTATGATTACTACGATTTGAGCTGTTACTATGACACGAATGGAATCGAACCTTCTTTTGATAAGGAAATTTAAACCTACGCAGTTTGGATCGGAGCTTCCAAATTCAGCTGAGCATACGCCTGCATACAAAATGATGCAGCGCAAATGATTCATGAACCGTAAATATGTTTAGTTCAAATACGAGAAACTTGGGACGCACCGCATTGCCATGTGAATAATTAGTTGCGAAGTCCCGTAAGAGCGTGTTATCTTTCACTAGTCACAACGACCGACGCCTTCCCACTACAAACCTGCATCTTACCCGGTATGGCGCTTGCCATTATACACCTGCGATAATCTTATTAGGACGCTGCCGGCAACCGCGTAATCTCGAGGTATTTTTAACCTCGCTTGAATGTTGAGGAAAGGGACCACATCGATGAACGATGAACATTATATCGAGACTTTTCTCACCCAGTCTAAGCATGCCAAATGTGATCAGTGAATTCTCGCGACAATGGTGGAATATTATTGGTGCGTGGAATCAAAAGTTGTATTGGGTTCTATATTGGCAAATATAGATCGTTGAATTCTCGTGACACCGTCACGTGCGGCACGTGCTCCCAGGCAAGTCTGAAGTCTCGTCCTCTTCCTAGTCCTGTACTAGCAATCCTGACACCATAAGGCTCGTAAGCACGTCTGATCTTCCTAGTCCCCCTCGCGCCCTTCTAACTGGGTAGCCAACTCGGAATTTGCTGTCTCGAAAGTTCGTAAAAGCTTCGCCGAGTTCATAGCCACATGTTCGTCGATGTCGATGGTCGATATCATAGCCGGGACGCCTGCTTTCTCATCCATGTTCGAACTAGTGTCGCCTCCTCCCGTCGTGCTCGACTTCTTTCCGGACTGTGAGGTGCTAGCATCGCCTCCCTCTGGACTGCCCCCGCTTTCGTTAGTGTCCTGACTATTGCTAGCCTGCACCCCGCTCGTCGCTTCGTCGGCCGAGGGCGCGCTGCCCCGTGCGGCGCTAGGGCGCACAGTGGTCACGCCAGCAGGCACTCTTTGAGCCGACTTGTGCGGTGGAGGCCGCCGTGTAGAGTAACAGAGCTTCAGCGGGTTTACCTGCTTCCAACCGAACCTGGTGCCATCCACGTTAACGCCCCATAGTTGCTGCTGTCCGGGGGTTTGGCTGGGGCTTTGCCCAGTCGACGACGGCTGTCCAGTTCCGCTCGTAGTCGCTGTGGAGGATGGCTCTTGCTTGTACGGCCACCGACTGCCGCCCGTGACCAGCACGGAAGTTGTAAATTGCCGCTCGTACCGGTGCGTGACGGCCATCAACAGGATTCGACTCTCACCGCCACCTTGATCTGCATTATCACCCTCGGCTCCTCCGCCGTCCGTCCTTCGCGCGGCTTCCGTGCGGAGAAAGGTCTCCAGCTCAGCCTCCGTGCGGATTGGAACTTTCTTTCGCAGACGTAGCTGGACTGTCCTCCCGTAATCATGATAAAAATGGTGCGCGATGCAATGCAGCGGGATATTGGGAGGCATTTTAGCCATGGGAGGCTCGACGGCTACAAACGTGGACTTCGCGAGCACAACCGGTATAGTCGGAGGTTCCGTTGTATAGTCGTTGAAATTCGGAGGCACCTGTTAAATTTTTGCATCTGGTAAATTCGAAAATTCCAAACTACCAGAAGAAGACCAACTCAGCAACATTGAGCCGTTAAAACCGACGCCACTGCAGTAGAGTGATAAACGTCACAGCAGGAATAATGATAAGATACCTGTGTATACACGGACGGAAGTTCGGAGTCCGGAAGCTTGAAGAGATCGTAGGGCAGGTACTGGGATACGTCCATCACGTTGTGTATGTTCCCGAGGTCGTCGTTGACGATGGGGTAGTCGCTGGAGTACCGCCACTGGTCATCCGCGATGAATTTGTACTGGTGCTCCTCCTTCGTCAGATTCACCACAATATGAAACTCCAACCCGCTCCGAACCATGGGCAGTTTTTCTGCCCAGTTGTTGAACGATCCTATCAGAAACACGTTCTTGCCACCGTGCGTCCAAGTGAAAACCACCGGCACGGTGTCCTTCTTGTTCTTTTTCGAGTCGCTCTTCTCCGCACTGTCTTTACTGTCCTTGCTTTTGCGCTGTTTGGAGTCCGAGGTCGACGCGGCATCGGGAGTGTTGTTCTGCGAAAGAGCGCCACCGGGCGAGTCTCGGGGCGATGTCTTGTTCGTGGCGCTGTTTGGCGTCGCCGATGTCGCGTCTCGGTTGCTTGACAAGCTTTTCTCTCCGGCATTATTGGCGGCGGCAGTGGCGGAATTACTAGAATCAGCTCCCCGACCCCCAGTTGACAACTGAGTTGTAACGTTGGACGTCGCTCCACCGGTGGCGGACGTCGCTCCAGCGCTCGGATCGTCATTTGTCGTCTTCGCTCCATCGCGGCGTCGTCTCTCACGGTCATCACGCCGCTTCTGTCGGTCGCGCTCATCGCGTCGTTCTCCGCGACCATCGCGCCTCTCGTCGCCTGACGACCGTCCGTCGCGCCGGCCATCTCCGGCACCAGATCTACCACCCTGCTGCCCTCCTCCCTGCTGCTGCTTACCGTTAGTGGCACCCATCCGTCCGAGACTTAGTCTCAGACTATGACACCGCGAGGAGAAATGCGACCCTTTATATAGTCAGCAGTCTCAAAACTGATGAGACAGCTGTCTCGGCGTCTCAGCAATTGGATCGCTTGTGATTAAAAAATAGTCTACCTTACACTACACACTCATATACAGAGAGAACCGGGGAATACGGATACAATGCGGATCGATGCCATATCTACAGACGAATGCTACCTGAATTTCCACAGAATTGGCATCCGACTCAGCGAGTGTCTAGAAAAAGAATTCCAGCACATTATTCATCAACTACTGAGTACTAGACAATGTCAATAGGTCTCAGAATTCACCACTGACTTGAAAAAGTTGTCCCCGTCAGTACCAGCCAAACACGTGTTGTTGTGAATCACAGTATCGCACTTCAAACATAGTAGAGGTCTCAGGCATTACATTACTTCATGCCTAGCTCGTCGGATAAAAAAAAGGAGATGAGGAAGGTCATATTGGGATATTGGGACTCGGAAAATACTGAGCTCTGCGTCAGGAAAGACTTTAAGCATCCCCACTTGCAAGTTATTTTTTCGGAAGAGGCCTGCATACGTACTGGCGAACACGGGCGAACGACAGCAGTATTGCAACGTACTAATAACAGAGACGTCGATGCGATCCCCTGTTCATTCCGATGCAATTCGAGCTTATTTGTTCGTCGCTTCTAAACAAGCTTATTTGTTCGTGTGGGTAGTACTCGTAGGGCCACGTTTATTCGATAGTATCTCTCCTATCGGACCCACAGTTCGCACAAAGTTGCTGCGTTCTATGCGCAAGATAGTGCACCCTTCGGTCGCGCCCGCGATTATAGTGTTGTTGCTCCGCCGCCAAGCCGAACTCATCAGGCAGGATTCGCCCCAGTAGTCGCCCACCCTGCTGTGCTGGGGCTCCCCCGTGGCGTGCTCGGTGGTGCCCGAGAGCAGGACGCTGAAATAGAGATTCGGGTGCTTCTTCACCATTATGGTCTCCTTGGGCTGGTAGCGCTTCACTTCCACAATCTCCGCGATTTTCATCAGGGTTTCCGGAGCGAAGCGTCCGAACAGGGCCACACGGCTGAGGGCGTCCAGATGGAGCTCGCGCACCCGGCGCCCTGCGTCTTGCATGCAGACCAGAAACGACTCGCGGTGCACCTTCCAGAAGGTTGCGTCCGTCACGGCCTTGTAGCCCCACGACACGCGGTGGTTCTTCATCTGCATGTTTAGGAGCGGGTCGGCCCTGCCCTTGCTGTTCTGCTTCGTGACCGCTACGCCGGCTACGGACACTTCCTTGCTGCGGCTCTTCTGCTTCGCCGCCGCTACGGTTACCGCTTGAACGCCCTGCACACTACGTCTTCTCGCCTGAGCCATCAAGTTGCTGAATGCGTTCCCGTCCTTCTTTTTGTCCGCGTCGGGGGAAACCGACTTCTTCTCGTCCACAGTCGGGCTCGTCGTATTGGACGCGCCCGACTGCGCGCCGGCCTCCGGCGCAGCGCCGGAGGCCGGCTCCTTCGTCGCTATCGTCGGACTCGCGTCTTTTCCTTTGTTGGTTTCTTTGCCCGAGCTGGTAGTCGCGCTCTCGTCTTTCGTGCCAGACGGGTCGCTCTCCGCCTCGCTCTTGCTCTTACTAAGCGAGCGCTTGTCGATGATGAAGGGTGGAAACAACTCCCCGAACATCTCACCCGGGTTTCGGTATCGAGTCGTGTTCCGCTGGAGCAGCATTCGCTTCTGTGCATTGTTCGCCGTGACCACGATGCTCACGCGCGGAGAGGCGTTCTGCTGGGAGGACGATCTGAAGAACGCTCTCTTCACCAACGAAACCGAGGATCGCCGGCCCCCGGCTTCTTTCTTCCCGCCCGCCGCTCCGGTTGGCGGACCTGATGGTTGAATTTTCGGATTCGTGGGCAATCGAATACATTATCATATGAAGAGCGAAAAATCTAGTCACTAGTCACAGCTATCTATATACTTGCCGGGTTAGCGACGGCGTCTTTCACCGCGTTGTTGAGCATTTTCGCCGAGGGCGAGCTTCGAGGCGGCCGCTGTGCGTCGTCTTTGCTTTTCTCCTTCGATGTCGCCGTGGCCCCGCCGCCCGCGGCGCCGCCACCAGCGGCGTTCGGCTGGTGGTTCGGCACGGCCACCGACGCGCCTTCGTCCTCTCTCTTGGCCACCTCTCTGGCGTACATTTCTTCGTCGCGTACGCTACTTGCCGCACCGCTGTCGTCCAACCGGCACACTTCGCCGTCGTCCAGGATGAAGAAAAACTCCTGGTGGTCCGTGGAGTCCATTTCCTCGCCTTCGTTCAGGGACTCCTCTTGCACGCACCCCAACAGAGCGTCGAACGCCGCCGTGTCGTGGAAGGGAAAGTTGCGCAGAAGAGGGCAGCTCTGCAACGTTTGCGCGACTTTCTTATGCCGACTCGACTTCGGAAACGACACCAGTTCTACGTCGGTCTTGTTGTCGTGCGGCTGGCACGCAACGGCACCACGCTTCTGACGGCAGAACACGGAAACGTCACAGGCGAAGTCAAAGTCCTCTTCCTGCTCCTCCTCTTTCTGATCCTCGAACTTCTTGCCCATCTTGAGGGCCAGCGAGGAAACGTCCTTCAACTGCGTCTGGAGGCTGTCGTACTCTTTGCGGAGTTGCACATTGTCTCGGAGGAGCTGCTGTCGCGGGTCGTACGTGACAGCCGGCTGGGATTCCAGCCACTCCACCATATAGCCAATCGGGTCCGCCGTCTGCTCCGAAATCACAGAGGTCATCAGGTCGACCAGAATCGGACTCAGAGAATACCCGATGTACCGCTTCTTGTCCTCCGGAATCTCCAGCCCCAAAAAGTTCGCCATGCCGGGCCCCGCTGCAGCCGCGGCTTCAGCCGCTTCAGCGTCCGATCAGATAGAACGAAAAAGAAACCTCCAGACTAAATGTCCAACGTGCGAATATAAAAGTCTCAGACGGAATGTCGGACGTAACTTGTCACATTCACGCACGAGCAGCAAGAAACGCGCAGAGGCAGGAACATTCACCGTGGAAGGAAATAAACCGCGAAATTGTCAGAACGGGAATTCAACTTTATTCTCTGTCCGTGAGAGCCCACGTTCAAAATGTATACACGAGAAAACTCTTCCACATTCAAAATGAAAAACATACCTGGTACTACTTGTTGTGAAGCTCCATAGGTAGAAGAACGAGTCTTTGCCGCGGAGCTCGAGTCTTTGCCGCCGCTTACTCACTCAGGGAGTCGCTCCTCACGAGGCGTACACTGTACGGTACGGGCTCACTGTGAGTCACAGACTTGATTGGCCCACCACTGCTTCAAACACACTTCGACTTCCGCACGCAAACCTGGGCCATCAATTACGTTCCGCACAATATAACCTCGTTCATCCGCCGACATCACGTTGGCCAGAAGTTTCCTGTACTGCTCTCCCGGATTCTCCAGCACATCTCCGAAAGTCACGTTCTGGAAGCTAAGATCTTCACCGTCCCAGTCGGTAATCTCTGCTGCCCCGAAGAGGGAGTGCGCCCCCAACCTAAGTGACAGATCAATTGAAAGTCTGATCAAGTCAATTGAAAGTCGGATATAAGTGACAGATCAATTGAACCTCCGTGGAATGCGAATAGGAATGGGAATCGCAAAACGCAAAATGTTCATACATTCCAATCCAGGACACTTTGACCGATAGTGGGAGCTTTTCGATGAATACCATCTTGGAGTCGCAGATGCCTTCGAGTTTTTCGACGTCAACTGTCTCGATCGCCACAGTGAATTTCGTCATGTCGTCGTAATTGACCTTACAGAGGACCCTTTTCAGCTGATCCCTCAGCCATTTCATGTTCCTCTTCTTGTCGAGTTTGACTCGTCTTCGAACGGGTCTACTAGAATCCTGCTCGCCAGACGTAGTAGAATCCTTCTTGGAAGAAACACTCGCGTTCCAATCTTTTTCAGACGCCGCGCACTTTGCGTGACTCTTCTTCGGTTCGGTTCTGGTGGCGGCATCCACGCTGTTCCCGCTTGACGCGCACATGACCTCGTCCGCAAACGAAGGTTTTTCGGGAGACGACGCGCCCGGCGCGACTGCATTAATAGAGTTACTGGCTGATGCGTCGCCACCTTGTCCACGACATCCGAACTCGCAACTCAGCCCACCTTGTCCTGCCATTTCTGTTGGGTCCTTCTCCTCGCTAAAATTCTCATCCGTCTCAGACTTCGTGCTGGGGGCGGTGCTGGGCGCCGCGTCGGAAGCAGTGCTCCGAGACGTCTTGAGATATGAGAGTAGAGTGACCGTAACATTCTCGTCCGCTAGCCACTTTCCGTCGGGGGTCGATACACACCATCCTTTTACCGGAGGATTTTCCAGATCCTTGTCACGATGGAAGGCGCAACCTTGCTGTCGGCCGTCGTGAGAGCGCGATATCATCCACTCGCATGCGTCATTGAACTTCAGGAACAGCACGCTATCCCCATTGTAATACACCGGCTTTCCGTTCGTTACCGCCGGCGTTCTCACGTAATCCCCGTTGATACAGGCATTCCAACCCTCACGACCTGACACGGTCAAGATCGACTCCTCTGACATCACCAGTGAAATCTGGTGGTCTGAACTAACTACTTCCCAATCCAACAAATTCGTCCATTTCCGGGTGTGCTTGGCCTTTTCCGAATTCATATGGAGACTTAATTACTAGTGCTATGGTACCGAATTGGAAAGCCTCACGTTCGTAAGACCTATGTGAACAAGATTAGAAGAAGAATGGTAAATCTTCACTATGTCCAGATACAGCTTCAGCTTGCGGCTGATAGGCAGATGTATTTGATATTCCGATGACTTCCTACCGTTAACTCACCTCGAAGATCACGGCAGAATTTCCAACGACGCAGATTCGGCGTCATGCATTATTCCATAAGGTATTGTATAGCAGTGCATCCTGCGTATACTAGAGGGAATATGCAAGCGCTCTGCGGCGCGCAGGATAAATTTCGAACTACATACGGGTATACGCCACCCCATATGGATACGAAAAAAGCGTCCTCATAAAAGAAGCTTTTCAGCAGCACTATGTGCTGCGCACTGCCCATACCAGTGACACGTACAGGAATAATTCAGCACCAAGGATTTCTAGTCTGCAGCCTGTCGTCGCAACTCGTCAATTCCCGTCTGGAGCATGACCATGTCGTCCACCATTTTTGCTTGGAACTGCTGGATGTCGGATTCCCGTTGCGTGAGCATGCGCCTGATCTGGATCAGATCTGACTCCAGTGCTGCTTGGTTTTGCTCGAGTGTCGTTTGCTCCAAGGCGCGTCGACGATTGTCCCTCTGAACCTCGTCTTGCCTTTGCATCTGCTCTTCTGCGTTCTTGGCGTCCGACTCGGCTGCTGCCTGCTCCCGTGCCAGCGCGCGTTGCTTCGATTCCAACTTGGCACGCAGCTCCGCGATTTGTAGCCCGTACTCTTCCGAATTCTTCTGAGCACGATTCTTCGCATCGTTCAGTTGCTTCTTCAGATTCTCGTTGGTCTGCTGCCGGTCGCGTTCGCGCAACGATTGATCTTCGTACCATCGTAATTTCTTTTCCGTCTCAACACGTTTCTTGCGCTCGGCCTCGTAAAGTTCCTGCCAGGTTGTCGCGCCTCCGCCGGAATTCGCATATTGCGAGGTAATGTTGTGGCCCCCGTTTTCGACTTTCGCTGGAGACACTCCGTCGTGAGCACTGCCCTGCGAATCCAGCATGCTCTCTTCGGATAAGACCTCGTTTTCCTGCAGAAGGGATTTCAAAGAATATTTCTGGCCGGTCATATTGGTCGACGCTGTTTTAAGACTAGCACATTTTCGGTCGATAAGGTTGTTTCGTTAGGACAGATCGATATTGTCTCGGTAGCTGAGACGGTCTCAATGAGACTCCACGGACATCCATCTCAAGCACGACTCCGCTCGTATTTGACATTCAAGCACTCCTCCTCAAACTCCTCGGCTGGACTACAGATTCGAGATACTACTGCTTCTTTCAAAATGTCTCAGCCTACAGAAAGATTCTTAAGTACTCCGTCGATATCCTTGATAAATGAATTTTAATTAAGGAATGAAACGGTTGCGGCTGAAAGGCGGGTCGTCATATCCAGTTCGACTCACATCCAACGGATTTACGAGGGACATGCCACTCGGCGTGCCACGTTGCTTCGTGGTCAACCAGATACCACCACTTTGCGGATCTCTGCTCACCCATAGATCTGTGTACACATTCCGCTTGACCCACCGTAACGGCTTTTCAAAGAGGCCCGCGTCCCAGCATAGGTGGAAGAAGACGTAACAGCAACATACGTAGACACACGCGAAGAATAGCAAGGACAAAAAGGTCCTTCTAGGACTCGACGTCATATCCCACTCGGGATCGAAGGCGAAGAACCCTTCGGACTGGCGCGGTCTTCGAGCATCAACTTCGTCGTCGGGATCCTGGAAGCCTGCTCCAATGGTACTGCCGTACCCCGGTCCGCGACGGAAATGCCACTTTCCTTTTTTGATGTCACGCAGGTCTTGTTCCTTCTCCTCCAAGATTTCTTGTAATTCCGCTCTTTGTCCAGTAAGTCGCTCGAGAATACGCCTCTCAATTTCGTCCTCCTGGAAACCGGGGCGCCGATCCTCCTGCGGACTACCACCGTGGTCCGAATCGAAATGGATACCGTCGTTTTGAACGACGCTCACCCTCTGTTTTTCTAGTGCCCTGCTCCTAGCCGAGTGAAGTTCTCGCGCGAGCCCGCTTCCAAAGATGTCACTGATTTGCACGAAGTCTTTTTCGGCCTCTACACTCCCTTGCTTGGCCTGCTTCAGACGAAGAGGAGCACCCACGAGGACAGGATGCCAGGCGATGGCAATTAAAACCTGAACGAATTTGAGATTCAGGATCAAGTACCTAGTTACTGACAAAGTACGTTCTTAAAGGTCTTGCTATGGCGTGTATGCTATGGGTAACAAGAACAAAAACAATGTGTACCTGCACGAAGGGAAACAAAGGAACCAGGGAGAGAAAGAATGTCTGTGAGAATCCCTCGAAATTGAAGACACAGCAACAGGAGCAGAAGAACTTAGCAATCAAACCCGGGTCCACGTCACGTCGGCAACCGCACTTGCCGGGAGATTCTTCTACGGATCGAACGTGGCACCTCCCACTCTCGTCATAACCCCTGGCTACGACCTTCGGATGACGAGGAGGAATCGTAAGATACGGCTCCCGACCGTACGCCAGGGTTGTTATGCCGTGGTACCATGCGCTACGAAGCCGGTCGCGGGGCTCCATCCCTCTTGCAACCTAAGACCTTTAGCCCTTTCGAAATTTACATTTGTATGGATTTATAACAGAATCAAAGACAATTTTCATTTGTACATTATGTTCACATAAATTCTTTCAGTTTTTTCTATGAAACGGTCCTGCTTCGGCCTTTTCTAATCGTCCATGACGAAATGACAAAGACGTTCTAGCTTTTTTCATCATTTTGACACTTTCTTTCACGCTATGCAAAACTGATCAGATTTGGGGATCCTGTCCTCGTGTCGGTCAACTTCTCGCTTCTGAATACTTGCTCCTTTTCTCTCTCTGCTGCGACTTCTCTGACGAGAGAACTTTTTTACTTGTACGACTCTCCGACTTCTCTGACGAGAGAACTATTTTACTTGTACGACTCTCCGATCTTCCTCCAGTCATTCGGTATAACCGTTCTCGGGAGTTATCTAACTTTCACGCATATCACCAAAGACCACGTCTGACATGACTGCAACATTGAAGTTTGGAACATAAATAGCTAGTGGGTCACACTACCTGGCAAAAGATTCAGCAAAGGAAAAAACTCCTGGAGAGTACTGCTTTATCAGGGAGTGTGATCGGCAGTACAATCGTCGCCGGCGCTTCCTACCCGCGACAATCGCGACCGCAACGGCATTGGTGAAATGCCTCAGCTACCCCAAGAACCGAAGGCACATAAAAGTGTTCGGGCACGGATTCTCCGTATGTGAACTGCGCTTCTCAAATCGACTGAAAAAACGTAGAACCTATTTTCAACCCCAACCCAAATCGGACGCGCCCCGACCATGCACTTTCAAAAAACCGTTCCGACTGCCATCCTTCCCTTGCCGATCATAGCCGAATGGTAGTAGCACGTATGTGATCACAAGTTATTGATCGATGATCAGAATAAAGCAAAATAACTAGCATTGAACAAGCACAAAGAGTATCTTTTTGAGTGCAGAATTTGAAATTTGAAATTTCCAACATCGCTTTAATTTAACCTCGTTCAATCTTCTCTTCATTCACATATAAAGTTTGTTCGCGTTCATCGGGTGATACACGATCATTTCTAAATGCCATCAGTTTGGGTGGACATGACTTTTGTATAGAAACCATGATTAAACGATGTATTTCTCTAACATTGAGGATAGACCTATCGGAGCTCACCAGCGCCGTCTGATGGCTCATGATTAAGCGGCTTGTGCATCCCAGTGTTAAAGTTGGATTGCGCATGCTGCCTGTATGTCCGAACGAAATTGACTGCTGCAAAAGCAGGAGAATGATCCAGCTTCCGCTTGAGAGTTCGATTTTGAATGCATCACTAGAGGAAGTTTCGAGTAGTTCCTCACCTGGAAACTCGACTCTATTGCATCGGAGATACCATACCGGACACAGTGATCGGGCTCGCGCGCGTTTGAGACTTCGTACTGCCAGGCTGTCCCGGTCTGACGTAGTGACGCTGGGTTGCCTTCTGCTGTTGCACGAGTCGACGAGGCGACAATCTGTCATCATTGACGGTTTTCATCGCACTGTTAGCGTAATTGGTTCCCAGATCCTTCGCGATAGTGTTGACCAAGCCACTCAAGCTCACAGCGCTCACGGTACTACTGCAGCCGCTTCCGGGCGTCTTCACGTTCTTCGAGCCGTAAAAGATTGGCTTCAAAGTCGATGTCTTCGACGAAGCTGACTGCGATGGGCCGGACGGGCCGGACGGGCCGGACGGGGCCGAAGGCGCTTTGACAGTGGTCGCCGGAGATTTCACCACGTTGGTCTTTGCTGCCACCCCACTGACCGCTGTAGTGGGCGTTCTCCCACGCCCTCCTCCTCGCGTGGAAACGGACGCATTCACATTGTTCACCGACGGCGCCGCTGACACTGCTGCCTTGGAGCCGCCGCTCACGTTAGTCTTGTTGCTCGCAGACAAGCTTGCAGCTCCGTTGCTGCACGCCTCCAACAAGGTTCTCGCTGCGTGAGAGTTCGAGAAATGATGACGGTGGAAGCTTTCGGGAACCTCCTGCGCATCGTCACGAGTGCTTGCGAACTGAGGTGAATGATCTGGACTCTGGCTATCTTCGTAAACGAGTCCATCTTTGTAAGAATGATTCCCATGCGCGGATTCTCTCGTCAGTGCTCTTTGCACTTCGGCGTCCTCACCGTATTCTGGAATTTCAGACAGTTGCGTGCGAGAAGTCTCCAGTTTACGCAGGGCTTCTTCAGCATAGCGACTCGCCTCCTCCTCTTTTTCCTCCATTTCCGCCTTTCTTTCAAGCATGCTCATGGTTCCTGAGAAAGCGTCGAAAAGATTCAAAGATTCTAAACATTCGACTTGATCAATAAAAAAGAGACTAGGACTGCTAATCGAAGCGTGGAGTAAGGAAATCCTACTCATGATCATCTCGGCTTCCCGTCGCATGGCCACGTCCTCCTTTTGCATCTGTCTGCGAAAGTTTTTCACGTCGTTTTCCTTCTCCTGTTTCGTTTTCTTGGTGTAGTCCGTCCATTCGCGCTCCTTTAGCATGCCCTTACGAAACTCTTCGATTTCTTGGTCTTTCTTTGTTTTCTGCATGTTCTTGTAGTTCATCAAATCCTTCAAGGTATCTGCTCGCACGATAGAGCGGTACGAAGTATCGCGAGAGAAATTATCGGCTTTTCTGGCTTCAGCGGAGGTAACCCCTAGTGTTGGAGTTTCATCAAAATAGAAAGTTACGATAGGGAGTCGAAATCTTCAGGGGCAACGTCTGGCAAGGTACCTGCCTGAAACTTTGGCTTCCGCGTCCCTTGCATCCTCGATGCGGCCAAAGAAATTTGACTGCGAGCTGACTTCAGACTGTCTTTCGACTCCAGACGATCGGGAGGATGAAACTCTTGCAACAGCTTTGCACAGGATCTGTTCATCGGAAACGCAGCGTTCGGATGCTTCTTCGTGAGCGGGTGGAAGTCATTCCGCAACATTGCGGAAAAGAAACGATCGTTTCCGCAGGTACTCATTATGACGATTTAATTATGCAGAAAACCAAATGAATGACCCCGTCGGAGTCTCCGAAAAGTCGCAAGCGACAGTGACACCGCAAGATTCGATGCCCGAACTAAAAATTCCGCGAGCGCGCGGTATCACACAATCAAAAAAAGGAATCTTTCCGACTTCCGATTTCCGATCGCTCGGATCGATGTACGTCATGTCTCCTTTTACCTTTTTTCGTCTGACTCTCGTTCTTCCACGACTCGTGGCTGGTTGAAACTCACATCACGACACCCTCGATCGCTTGAACACTCCAATCTTCGTTCTACAGTGTGAAAGACGTTTTCTTAGAAGATCTACAATAAACTTGCTTTCTCTCTATGTACAATGGTCAACTTCTAATCTTAATTGTATTCGCTTTATTCAACGTTCTCTTCGTTTTTTTTTCTCTTCGTTTTATTTTCGTCGTTATACAATCCCGAAGTAACAGAAGTGCTAGACTTCATGCCAAACTGGATTGCACGTGCCCAAACCCTCATTGCACCATGGGTCTTCACGCGCTTCCTTGTCTTGCACTCTCTCAGCGTGCGCGTGTCAATGATATCCACCTTCCTCACTCGACACTTGCACATCCTCATTGAAATTGCCCGAGCTGCGCTTCTTCGACGTTCTCTGCCAGATCGAAATCCGACATACCGGTCCGCGTGTGGATTGGCAAATCCCACTTGTCAATGACTTTTCAAATCGGGGCCTCAGGACTGCCAAATACAGTCACCCCTAGTCATTCCCTTGCCAAAGAACAAATGACAACTCAACTTCAACCATGCCTCTCCACATATCGAGCCATGCTCCGAACACGTAACTTCTCACTTCATCTCAATCGCATAAATGTTCTATGGACTACTGCTGCTAGTTTTTAGACTTTCTTGGTACTCCTTTTTCTTCAATTTCGGGTACTGCTTTTTCGATTTTTACATGATTTTCCATTTTCTCTATTTCTACTACTAGTTTGTTTTCCGATTTTCTCTAGTTTCTGATGTCTCGTCTTTCGTAGTGGATCTGGTTTTGATTCCTAGTTTGCCTGTCTGCGCAATGTGCGCATACTTTCCGCATCCCTATTTGACTTCTCAGGATTCAATTGTACATATATT
>JACKZZ010009655.1_pt1 | contig 28835 bp, 26 predicted proteins | sample 8027871 | NCBI WGS metagenome assembly JACKZZ01 (sample SAMN15724774, study PRJNA655200) | protist metagenome | isolation source: fluorescence activated cell sorting (FACS) single amplified genomes of... | place: USA: West Boothbay Harbor, Gulf of Maine | collected 2000-07-19
AAGGTTCGGTCTAATCCTTTGTTCCATTTTTTACTCAATAATTATTGCGGGCTTTCTAGGATTTAGCTTTTTATGCGATTAGCGACTATTTATTAGTTGAATTATAGAATCGGAGAGAAATTATGATTATCGAGAAATTTGAAAAAATTATTAAAGACCTAGCCTTAGCCGCTGAAGATGCAGAGAAGTGTGAAAAAGGAAATGCTTCTGCTGGACGTAGGCTTCGTAAAGTTGCGTTAGATGCTACAAAAGCTCTTAAAGAGTTGCGGACGCAAATTATGGAGAACATCAAGAAGTGAAAATTTCAGGTCAGTTGCTTAAAATGATTATTCAAGAAGAAGTCAAGAAACTAGTTCTAAAGGAAGCGGAAGTAAAGTCTGATGTTGAAAAGGTTTCTAAGTCTGTTGAAAAGTCTATGGGCTTCGAGCAAAAGATTGCGAACATAAATACCAGAGACGAACTTGTTCAGTTTCTTGAGTTTATCTTTTCAAAATTAGACTCTAAGAAAATCAATTCTGCTATGGCGACTGCTGCTCTTAAAATTATCTTAAAGAAACTGTAGCTATGGAACAAGAATTTCAAAAACTATTATCACACTTTTATCAGTTCGCCAAGAGCAGAATCGGCTTTGACAAGGACGCTTCAGTTAATTTTGTAAGCGACCCTCAAAACTCTGTTGAGTTGCTTGGCAAGACTGCTTATTATGACCCTAGTCAAATGAGCGTTACCATCTACACCGATAGAAGGCACCCAAAAGATATTTTACGCTCCGTTGCTCACGAACTTGTTCACCACAAGCAGAACTGCGACGGCAAAATGGACAATCTCAACCCAACAACACCTGGCTATGCTCAGGAAGATTCTCACCTACGTGGTTTAGAAGAAGAAGCTTACTTAGAAGGCAACATGTGTTTTAGAGATTGGGAAGACAATTATAAGACAAATCAAGAAGTTAAAACTATTTACGAAAGTGTTACCACTAAATTTATCAAGGAGAAATTACAAATGAGTACCAAAGGCGAACTAAGAAATATTGTAAAGGAGGCGGTTACTAAAGTTCTTAGTGAGAATCGGCTCAAAGAGATGGACTACGGTTATGAAGAAGACCCCTATATGGACGACTTGGAGAAAGAGTTTCCATTCCTAAAGGACGACCCAGAGATGGGTGGTAGAGCACCTGCTGACGTTCAGCGTTCTATGGACGACGAAATGCCTGCTATGGGTGACGACGAAGAAATGGAAATGGAAGGCGCTTGCCCTAAATGTGGAATGTCTCCCTGTGCTTGTCCTATGCACGAAGAAGAAGCTGTCACAGAGGACGCTTCTGACGAGACCTTTGATATGGTTGATATGATTGCTGACGCTCTTGGTCATAAGAACGCATTAGAGGCAGTTGTTCAAGCGATGAGTCAAGACGACGCTCGCTCAACCCTTAGCTATATTATTCAACAATACGACTTAGGAACTTATGATGATAAGATTGTAAAAGAAAAATCTACCGACAAGCACGACGATAACCCAGCACTCAAGGGCGGACAAGACAGCCTTCCAGACGAGCTTCAGAAAGCTATTATTGGCGACGAAGAAGAAGTAGAAGAAGCTATTGAGGACGACATTACCTCATCAGAAGACCGCTATGGCGATATGAAGCATATTATCAAAGGTATTCGTTTTTCTGATAATGGCGACATTGAGGCAGACGTTAAAAAAATGGAACAAAACGAAGAACTTGCTGACTGGCTATATGGCGAGTTAGGTTCTGATGATGTTATCGCTGACGAGTTTGGTAATGAATATGCTGGTATTGACGTTCAAGACTACTTGAACACAGACGACGTAGAACTTCCAGACATTGCCGAGACACAAGAAGACTTCTATGCTCAAATGAGAACAGACGCAAGAACTCTTTCAGAAGATTGGAACAAGTCTGCACGTAACAAACGCTCTGCTCTTTTGAACGAGCGTCTTATGAAAGCTTGGAACTTCAAAAAATAAAAGATAAATAATTTATCTAAACAAGCCTCCACCTCGTGTGGGGGCTTTTTTGTTTTTAAACAAATTGCCCTAAGAACTATTTATTTAGGCAAGCAAGCCACAATTCAAGGATTTTCACAAATGGCGACACCGACACCCACAACCTGCGATTTAGATTTCTACATAAGTGATGTTAAAACTGGTAGACTTTCCGACCTCGGGCAGCTATCGGACGCTCATAGAAATGTTGACCAAGAGATGGCTACGATTAATAAAGTGGCAGGTCAGGTTGCAGTGTTCGAGATTTCATATGTCAACACTACAAGCTATCTCACTGGATTTCAATTTAGACTTCCTCTGGAAAATCTTGGCTTAGATAGTAGCTGCAATAGAGTGCTCGGTGTCTACGGTGGGTTTGATGGCACCGCAGGTGAAGCTGAGCTACAATCCTTTCGACTTTATAATAAAAGAAATTATGTTATTGGCTTTTTCGACCCTCTTGTCGAAAGCATTGACAGGGTAGAATTTTCTACCTCAAATAATGTTCTTTGCTATATTGTCGTCGGTGGGGAAGGCTGTTCGTTTGACACTACACCTTCTATCTCTTCTTCCCTTGAAGATAAAAATGGCGCAACTGATGTAGTCGTATCTCCCCCAGGTACCGCTCTTCGGGAAGCAAGCACTTCTTGGTTTCTGTTTTCTTCTGAAACGGAGGCTTATTTTGAGTCCTTGATTCAAACTCCACTATCTCTTGCCTTTGCAAAAGAGTATGACGAAGACTATGATGCAAAAAATGGCACAAACGGTGAAAAAATAGATATCGTCGACATCACAGCGGTAGTTCACAAAGTTAACAGAATTTTTAATGATGTCTTTACAAATACTGTAGTCCCCTCTTATTCTTGTCAAGATTCCGACATTGATAATAAATGTTCTTCAGAGGTTGTAATCTCATGTGTAGAATGCTTTCCTTCTTCACAAAGGTCTTCCGTTCGAGCATTGGCAAAACAACAAGGTCTTGGTCCATTTGATTGTTCTGAAATAAATGTTGTCGACAGTGTTAAAGCCTATTGCGACCAAAAAGACGTAGACATATTGCTGAACTCTGAAATAGAACCTTATGACTTAAACATAACTGTTGCGGTCTCATCACCTCAGTCTGTTGCGGGAATTCAATTTGACCTTGGATACAACGTTCTCGATGGTGCTTGTTTGGAAAAACACCAGGTTGCTTTAAACCCTACTATAGCAGATAGATGGTCTACTGATTTTATTTCTATAGAAGATAGATTTGGGTTTGACAATGTTACACGAATCGCAGCTTTTCAAAAGCCAAGATTGCAGCCAGAAATATTAGACCAACTTCTAGAAAACCCAAAGAAGATGGACCAACTTCATACTTCGAATTCTTTGACGTCGGTCGCTGAGAAGTTTTCGTTTGTTAAGTTCACTATTCCAGATTGTCTACCAAAGGGAACCAAGTGTCCAGAAGCTTATTATGTCTATGCAGAAGATTTAAACATTTCTACTGAAGATGGTTTAAAAGACCCAACTTCTCTCAAAGCAGGTAATAAATATTACGGACAAGCTGTAAGACACGAAGGAAAGTGGTGGACAGCTATAAATGGTGAATGGTCCCCTTCTTCTCTCTTGCTTGAAAAGAAGTGGGAAGGTTTAGAAATTTTTAACATTAAGGTTGTTACAAACGAGAGTAGAAAGCAACTACAACACGAAGAGCAAAGACTATCTTATAAAGGAACTGAACTGTTTTACAGTCAAACTATTGACACTTCCGATTACCCTGATTATCTTTCCTTCTATAATAGTCTCTTCGAAGGCGTCTACTTGCAGAAACTTCTTTATAATGGCTTGGATTCTAATCCAGAAATCTCAGCCTATAATTACCTAAGCACGTCAGATGCAGCCTTCGCTGGTTATGAGCTAGACGGAAACCTTGATGGTAAATTTGACATTGCTGACTTAGTTGCTCTTGTCAATCTCGGTCAAATGAGAATGTTGATTCCTTTTGGTGATGGAACGTTTAACCCTTCGTCCTCAATCCAGACGACAAACATTCAAGCAAGAAATGCCTTTCTTGCGTCAAACATAGAATCCTTTTGGAAGACATTGGATGTTAACAACTTTCTAATTCAAAGTCAAGAGTTGACTAAGATTGTACCTGCCTACACTTGTGTTAAAGATTTTACTACATGCACCTATCCTAAAATCTGTCCTGACATTCGGACCTTAGACAGAGGAACTTCGTTTATCAATATCTCTCAAAGAGTAGACATTGAGCCTGATAGAGCAGCCTCCGCCACAATTGGATTCTTAGATGCTGCACCTGTTGGCTCCACAATAACACTTGTTGACTGGAATGGTCTTTCTTATATTTATGAATTTGGTTCACTAGTGTCAGGAAACATTGAAGTCCCAATCGGTGTCGGCGGAACCCCAGCCACTCGGGCGGCAACCCAGGCTTCTAACTTTGGACTAGCTATTATAACAGGCACAGGCGGAATAAGTCAAGATTTCGCTACGCCCTTTACTCTTGGAGGAGAAATTACAATAACCAATGATAAAGTCGGTGAGAGAGGCAACACAAAAATAACCTACACCACTGACATTGTTGATGTTTTATCTTATTTTCCTTCTAGCTTTACAAGAGGTTCTACTTATCTTTCAACACTTCCGAGAGAATTTAAAGACTGGTACCGCTACTTCAAAGATGTCCACCAAATTAGTTATCTTGAAAACACAGATATAAGATTGTTCCAAAACGGAGGAACCTTCTTTGAAGTTGATTTATGCACAAACGACCATGATTTAAATTTTATCAACAGCGTCGAGTTTACCTTGAACGTTTGTGATGCCTATTATTCTGGAGATGTCATCAAAGCATTTATCCTTGCTGATGAAGCTTTTAATTCCTTTACAGTTAAAGATAGTGGCGATATCGCTATAAGTCCTACTGACGGATTCTACACTATTCCTGCTGATGGAATAATAAAAGTTGAATGTAGTGAATCAGACAGTTCAATTCCTTCTGCTGCTATTATGCACGACGGGGGACAGTTTAGAATAGCAAAGGTCTTGCTAGACAGGAAGCCAGAGTTTGAAAAAGAGAGAACCTTTGAAATAACAGCATCAGAGATAAACTATAGAAACAAACCAAGAGGGACAATCGATGACACTACTAGTCAATTAGATTCAACTGGAACTACTATAACTAGTTCTGATAGTGTCGAGCTTGGTCCAGTTTCAAGCATCTATTCTCAATTCTACGAAGATAATAGTTCTTCTATTCACGGTTATTCGGATTACACACTTCACATTGAAGCAGTTGGTGAAGATGTGTTTGATATTGTTTATAACACAAAGAAGGCATTTAGAAGATTTAATTTTGCTATAAGAACTTGGAACTGTGCTGAATTCAGTTCCTTTATAACTGACGTAGGTATTCCTTCTTACGAAGGTTGGACCATCGAAGCTGATAATGCTATCTCTACTACGGAGGACGGCTACTTTGTTATTAGTGGTTATTCGGAACCTTATAGTGAGCCAAGAAATTTAATTGGCAGCGGAATCTTATGTAGAGTTAAACTTAATAAGAAGGTTTATGAAAATTCTGTTCTTTTAACTGGTGAAAGATTTGTTTGTCCTCCAATAGGGTTGAGTGGGGATATTATTATTCCTAACTTAAATACTTCTTTTAACGGAGAAAAAGATTATCCCACGAATTGGAAAACAGATGCAGAACTTACAGTCTTTCAAGCACAAGGAACTACTCAAAGATTTGGAACACAGGCGAATGACACTTCGGCTATTCAACTCTTGGACGCATCAAAAGATTTTGCGGACTCTATTCACTCTAACTCCTCTAATCAGGTCGTAGAGTGGCTAGGGATTCCTGGTCTTAGCCTTGTTCCTCATGCAAATGATTTAGCCTACGCTCCAACAAGGGGCGCAGATTTTGTAACATTTGACAGGACGATTGGTCAAGGCGTTTACTCCTACACTAATACTTATCTAAGAGAAAAAAACATCACAAGCTGGATGGCTACTTTGGTTGTTGACCCAAATATGAACACTACTCCCAACAATGAAGGGATTATTATTAAAAGTGTTGGAACTAATGTCGGAACTACCCAGCCAGAGATAGAAATTAAGATAGACCCAGGCGCTGGTGTCGACTCTGCTGGTCAGTTAAAAGCAAAGGTTGAGACCACGGCGAGCACAGTAAATTTAACTTACGATTACAGGACACTTCCTGCCGATGGGATAGCGATGAACACAAAACAAATAATTACATTTACTGGAACAGCGACTGACGGTGTAGACCCAGGGACAACCAGTCTTTTTGTGAATGGCTCCTTTATAACCTCATCTGCAAACGCAATCCCAAACACTTTAACAGATGATGATTGGGGCTGGGCTGTTGGTTATAATGCGACTACTGACCCTGGTAAGAGTTCTTCTAAACCATTCAATGGAGACCTTTATGAATTCATTTTCTACGCAGACTCTGTTACTGATGAATTTAGACAATTGGCAGAAGCTTATCTTGCTCTTAAATATAGCCTACAAACAATATTACCCACGACTCATACTGGTTATGATGACGGTACTGGTAATAGTTTCACATTTCTTACTTTTAGAAACCTCGATGTAGAGAGCAGGTTTGCATTGACAAGATTTGAAAAAGCTACGAAAGCAGGAATCAAGCCTGGTAGAAGTACTAAATCAGGCGCTAAATGGGTTGCCAGTAGAACTTGCATTGATAAGAAAAATAGAAACCTATTTAATATCAATGATGAGTCAGGGGGAGTTTGATAAATGAGTTCTGTTAGTTCTGTAACTGTTTCACAAGTTGGTTGCGAGATTATAGTCAACGTAGGCTCTTATACAAGAAGCGCAGGAGAGTCGCTTATTGCAAGACTGTTTGCAGCAGGTGCGAATACTGACACAGATTCCCCCGTTCATTATTCGGTCTTCTCTGACCCATATTTTACTTTTGATTTAACATCTGCTAGTGGAAACTTAGGGTGTGATTCTTATTATGTCTTAAGAATTGATGGATACACGGCACCGACGCACGGTGCCTTTGCTGCTCCTGCTATATACGACAACCTTCACGAAGTTAGTGCGCCTTATGACTACACAGAGTGCCATCCTCCAACTTTAACTGGCTCACCATCAGCTTGTGGTGTTGAAATTACGGTAAATAATAACTCTGACCTCAATGTCTGTTGGAAGAGTGAGGGTGTAGTTCTTAAAGTCTTCAAAGATGGAACAGAGGAAGCCTCTTTTGAACAATCGATTACACTCGCTGCCTCTGGAGTCGACCACGTTCACAACTTTGATTTTACTTCTCTAGGTTCTGGAAGTTATGAAATAAAACTAATTCACGATTCTGTAGAAATTGATTCTTATTCTGCTGGAAGTTTATGTGGCGGCGGCGGAATGCTGGTGAGTGGCGGTGGTTCGTCCACATTTACTGGTAATAAATTTGGTGGTGGCGGAGGGAACAACCTCGACCTTACTGGGACTACTTTTTGTGGAAATGATTTGGCATGTAATCGTGATGTTATTCTTAATAATGTTACAAAGACTAGTGACGATGAGATAGTTGTAAGCCTACAATATAAATCCTCTCAAGATATAATTGGTTATCAGTTCGTTTTATCCTTTGACACAGCCGTTGCGAATCCAACTTCGAGTTCGACTTTCACATTCGTAGAAACAACTGCTGCTGTTAGTTTCACGAAATTAGAACAACTTTATGATGCTGGTAAGTTTGTCATCACTGGCACTTTTACCGATTCTTTAACCTTGGTACCAACTTCGGCTTCAGCAACGAACTTTTTAGACATCACAATAAATGAAACTGGTGTTTTTACTGATTCTGAATCGAACATCGAAGCAGCTACTTCAATTTTGAAGACTAATAATAATCAAAACTCAATAACAAGCCCTAACCCAATCTTTGCTTATTGGAATACAGCCACCAGTGGCGCAATTAATAACAACTTCTGGACTGGTTCTGACGACGGTCAAGATGTTCCTGATGCTCTTGATTATATAGCCGTAAGAGAAAGAATAAAAAAGATTTACGCTGCACAGATTTTGTTCGACGTAACTGGAGCGGGCGGCTGGAAAAAAGAACTAGACACGAGGCTTAAGGGTTGGTTCGATGTTACAGACTTGTGCTCTATCGACCTCTATCTTGAAGACACTTCAAGGACTAATCTTCTTGTAGATTATATTTGCGAAGAAGAAATCACATCTTCATCGGATTGCGATGATTGCGAGTGTCCAGGTGAATTGGAAAGCCTTGACAACGAAGAGTGCAAATCTGAAATCTTTATCTCAAACATAACCCTGACGAAGGGAACTGAAGCGATTGTTACATTAAGTTATCGCTCAAGTTGTTGCATTGATGGTTATGACATCACACTAGGTAATCTTAAACCAAGAGCAGATTATGATTTTGCTGGTGGGATTATGAATGTCTTATCTCTTCAGGACCAGGAACCTGTTCAGAGAGAGTGGTTAGAAGAAATCGGAATTGACCCAACGTTTACACCTTTGGAATTCTTAACTAACGCCAGAAATCATGAACTTGTTTATCCTCGTGCCTTCGGCTTTTCCTTTGGAAATGCCTTAAACGCATTTGAGCAATCAACTGGTAAAGATTATGGTGCTGCTGGTAGGACAGGTGCTTGGTGCATTCCTTCTACGAATGGCGCTGCGAATATCCTCACAAGACTTGTTGTTAATCTCGATTCATTCGATGGGTTGCCAACGATAGAGAAATTTAGATTAGTGACTAACGACGAACTAGTTTCTCCTTGCTCATTTGACACTGACCCTGCACCAAATGACTGCAATGACATAACTTGGACTGGAATTGACCTTAATGAAGAAATCGGAAGTTCAACCCACGCTACAGTCAGATATGAAGACCTTCAAGCTTGTCTCTTTTACTTAAAACGTGGATTTGGTAATTCAGAGACGACCCCTTTTGACATCTATAATACTTATGTTGAAAAGTTTATCTCTGAGCTAGGTAGGACTGAGCTTGACATCGTGGACGTTTTAGCTGTTGCGAATCACATAGCAATAGAGGGTAATAATCAAGCATCTAATCCTGAAGCGCTAATCGTTCCAAAAGATTGTTGTGTTTGCACACTGCCTGGTGACTTTGCACTTGTAGCAAACTACACAGATTGTTCTGACCCAGGTGACCCAGGAACAATCTTAATTGAGTGGAGCGAATCATCAAGTGCCGACGGATATAAAGTTTATAGAAGAAGTAAATCTGTAAGAAACCCTAATCCTTCTGACTTTGCTATTTCAACAGGCTTGGCTGAAAATAACTTTATTACTCAAGATGAATTTGTTTTTACAGAGCTTGAATTAATTGAAACAAATGCAAGCTATAGAGCATCAGGCGGCGAGCCTCCACTCATTGACAAGCCGAAATTGTCTGTAGGTTGTTGCGATGACCAACACACTGTTGAATACATCGTTATTGCTTTTAATAAGTGCGGTGAGGTCTCTAAGACTGTGACTATAACTGATTATCAGTGCTGCGATATTACACCTACCGCAAACAACATTGAAATAATAAGACCCGTTAATTCAAACACTAGCGGATTCTTTCCAGTAGATTATGCGCCTGCACCAGCACCATTCGGAACCTGCACTGATGCGGCAGATGATTGCGAGAGACTCATTTTTCTTATTCGTGACATCGACGTGCCTGGTGGTAGTTTAGACTTTTCCGCTCTTAATAGTGGCAAGTTTTCTTATCAACCACCAGTCAACTATGTTGGACCAGTGGTCATAACTTATGAAGTCTACACAAAAACAGAGTGCAGCGATTCAGGGACGATTACTATAAAATATGCTCCAGATAAAGTTTCCCTAGACACAAAAGCTTTGCCTTGTGGTTCTGAAGACCACGGCAAGGTTTTCCTATCTTGGAATAACCCTACTGGTAATTACCTATCTTTTATTGTCCAGAGGAGACTATCAGGTGACCCAACTTTTGCAGATGTTGCAGAACTTGACTTCACTGATTATAAAGGTCTTGAGACAGTCTCTTATGTTGATGATTCAATCACAATTGATGAGTGCTGCTCTGCCGACCTTGTTTATGATTATAGGGTTGCTGTTGTAGGCTTGATTGGTGAAAATAGAACTAACTTGCAACTTGGAAGTTCAAGAACTATTCACACGTTCTCTTTCGAGTCTGAAGTAACTATTCCTTGCTGCTCTGTCAATAATGTTACAAATCTCTCAAGCACAATTACAACTTGTGCTGATGCAGAGCATCCAGAAGCTACAATAGATTGGGACGAGGCAACGAATACACCAGACACCTCTCATTATGTTATTTATAGAAAGGTGCAAGGACAGTCTGAATTTGTTGCTATTGCAAAAGTTGTCGACGATGGTGGTTCAGTTTTCACCTACACCGATTCAGATTTAAAGAAGTGTTTTGGATGTGGAACGAATTATACCGTAGACTACAGGGTTGTCACTGTAGATATCGAGCAAACTACGAGTGGCGACCCTAATGCAGCCGCTTGGGCTACGGGAACACCTGGTGACCCTTGTTCAGAAGGTGGCATGAACACCCAAGAGGCAATTGAATGTTGTCCAGTAACACCGTGTCCTGAAGACGTTACTATTAAAATTTGTTCTGATGAGACAAAGGAAATTCAACTTGTTACTGGCTGTTTGGTTAAGGGGCAGGCTGTAGTTTTTGGAAAAGACCCAGCACAAGTTGGTCCTCCGAACGTTAACCTCGTCACCATTGCAACTGACGGTCTCACTACAATCCAAGCAAGTTATGAATCCATCGGAACTCACACACAAGATTTCCTTGTAACTTCTTGTGGTCAAATAGGTAGTGCAACGCTGACAATAGAGATAGTAGATTGTGGCTGCCACTGTGCTGATAACGAAGCTGAATACATTATTTGCGACAATGACACTTATAATGCAGACATTGCAAATAGTCCTGGTAAGTCAGTTGACCAAGTTCCTTTCTCAATCTCAATTAAGAGAAGCCATCCAAAGGGGAGTCAAGAGCCTTACGTCCTTGCTCGTGGAACTGTTCTATGTGTTAAGCCCACCTAAAATTACTTTTTCCTAATACAAATAAAATGACTAATTAGTAATGCAAATGCACTTTTTTATTGACTTTGGGGGGATGTTATGTTAGATTTAAGAACAATGACGAAGAGATTCATTATGAGTGAGGGTGCTAAAAGACTCGTTGACTGGAAGTCCTTAGTTCAGTCTATTGACGAAGCCTTGTCTTCGCTCAACCCAAAATCACTCCGAGACTCACGCAGAATTGAGTTGGCGAGACACAATTTAAAAGAAGTAAAAAGTCACCTACGAAGAGCGAATGAGAGAGTCGCAACGCTAGAAGAGCAGCTTCGTATTTTAGAAGAGAACGTAAAAGGAAAGAAGGATAAGTAAATGGGCGGATTAGGCGGACACGTAGACCATCTTTATGACAATCCAGATTTATCATTCACAGACATGATAAAGATAATGACTGCTGCCTCCAACGGTGAAATCACTGGTGGAGAAAAGCTTGATGGGCAAAACCTTTTTGTTTCTTATTCAGTAAGAGACGGTAAAGCAAAGGCTGCTCGTAATGTAGGTAACGTCAAGAAGGGCGGAATGGATGCAGAAGCACTTGCTGCAAAGTTCGCTGGACGTGGGACATTAGAGAAAGCTTTTAATGGAGCATTCGAAGCATTCGTTGATGCAGTTCAACAACTACCAGACGATGTGAAGATAAAAGTCTTTGGTCCTGACGCTAACATCTTCTATAATGCAGAAGTAATGGACCCCGATAACCCTAACATTATTAATTATAACTCTAAGAACCTTATCATCCACAGAGATGGTCACGGCGAATATGACCGTGAGTCAGGCAAGGTAACTGATAGAGATGTTTCAGCCGAAGCCAACTTACTTGGCAAAGCCCTTCAGCAAATCCAAAAGTCTGATAACGAAGACTCTTTTGGTGTCGAAATGAAGGCAGTAGAACGTCTTCGTGCTCTCTCAGATGACAAAGCCCTTACAACTGCCGTCACGAGGCTCAAAAAACTACTCGCAGACTCTCAAGTAGGCGAAGGTGCTACTGTTGGGGAATACATTATCTCTAAGTTAGACGCTCTTGTTGAAAGAATGTTTCCAGACTTAGAAGAAACTACCAAGAAAATGCTTCTTCAAAGAATGTTTGGCGTTAAAGGTGTTACTGCAACACAGATTTATAAGACTATCAAAGACCCAGAGACTAAAAGTGCTGTTAGAGACTTTGTTAAAGATGATAAAAGAGTAAAAAAGGAAATTATTTACCCTCTCGAAGACATTGTTCATGACTTTGCAGTAGAAATGCTTGACGGTTTGAAGTCAAGGTTCGTTCTTTCTCATAAAGATGAGGTAGTTAGAATGGCTGATAGGCTTGAACAGGCTATTGCAGACATTGAAGCCACTGGTGATGAGACAAAGATTCAAAAACTTAAGGCTGGTCTTGGAAAACTCAAGAGTTTAGATAAAATTTCTTCTTCTATGGAAGGTTTTGTGTTCGCTTTCGACGGAGCAACTTATAAATTGACTGGCACCTTCGCTCCTGTTAACCAAATTATGGGCTTGTTGCCTTGGGAAAGCAAAAAAGGCGGAGATTTGAACGAAGAAATGAGTTCTGGTGAGAGAATCGGTCTTTTTCCTGGCAAGTTCAAGCCACCACACGCAGGACACTTCCTCGGTGCGAAAGAAATGATTGATTCTTACGACGCAGATAAGGTTTTTATTATTATTTCCAAAAAACCAGTCAAACGAGAAACAGAAGGTGGGATGTTTATTGTCTTTCCAGAGATTTCAGAGAAAATGTGGAATAGATACATTGACGAAAACGGATATAAAGGTAAAATCATTCCTGTTGTCTCAAAATACCCTTCTCCTATCGCAGATTCCTATGAAATGTTAAAAGAATTCCCAGAAGGAACGACTGTTCTTGTTTCAAAGGGTGAGAAAGACGGTTCTGATGCTCGCTTTGATAGAATGGGGAAGTTTATTGAGAAAAATAACATTCCCGTGAAGGCAGTTCAGGTCGATGGCTCGATGTCAGACACTGGTGCCAGCGGAACTCTACTTGGAAACGCTATTGCTAACCGAGACGTTGAGACTTTTATGAAAATGGTCCCTCTTTCAGGTGCATCTGCTATGGACCTTTGGGAAGATATCGTAAGTCAGGTAATAGATGAAGAATTTAACTTATTTCCCAAAGCCGAGACTGCCGTTCTAAGCGAAGTTTGGCGAATGATTGATGAAGCACTCGAAATAGATAACAACCCAGGTCCAGACGGGCAACTAGGCGGTCCTGCTTCTATTGATGATAGTGGCTTAGACCTTGATGATGACGAAGAAACCCAAAACACAAATACCAATTCGAAAGGGGGTGATAATTCAACGACGGAAGTCGAAATTGTTACTAAAACTGTGGTTTCTGTAGATGTCAAAACAGGTAAAGCCACTGTCGTCAATAAAGTAGAGGAAGAAATTCCTGCAAAAGAGATTATGCGTGAAGTAGACGCTAATGCCGATAGAGGAATTATTGACTTAGAAGACGGTTTAGGGATTTCTAGAAATGAGCTTCCTCAAATCAAGTCAACTGACGTTCCAGAGTTTATTCAATGGCTAGAATCACAAAACATAGAGAGCTTTGATGCTTCCTTTCCTGTTGGCGCTCTTAAGCCAGTCCAGAGAGAGATTAATCTAGAAAAAGTCTTCTCAATGGCTGAAAAACATAAAGCAGGTGAGATTGACCTATCAAAAGGCAAGCCTCTTATGACTTCTAGCGATGAACACATCATTGATGGTCATCATCGATGGTATGCACTCCGTGAACTCGACCCAAAGAACGAAATCGACATTATTATGATTGATTCTTCTGCAAGAAAGCTTATTGAGCTTATGAAAGAGTTCCCAAAGACTTCTTATAAGCAAACTACTGATGAAAACCTTTATGAAGCGTCTTATGGTAAAGTAGGTGGTGATAAGGAAGTTGTTAACGTAGGAAAGATGAAGATAGTCGTCGATGTGGAAGATATGGACCTTGAGCCTTCCAAGCATGGAGAAGAAAGACGTTTCAGACACGGAAAAGGTAAAACTATTTCAAAAGATGCTATTTTACAGGCTGCCGAGCGTGGCTTGGGACTAGTTATCCAAGACTATGCTAATGGTGAGATTTCAAATAACGAACCTTTTGTTATTCGACATAAAGCAAATGCTAAAACACCAGCATTGAATTTGGTTTGTGCCTTGGAAATGAGAAAAGGACCAGACACAATGAAAATTGTTACTGTAATGAGAAAAGATGATTTCAAGACTGACAACTTTGGTGGTGGTCAGCAGAAAACTTACAACGTTTGAGGATTAAAGATGTATTTAGACAGACAAAAACTTATTGAAGAAGTTAGACTTCGTGATTTCGTAAAAAGAGCTATTAAGGTTCGTGCGAAGAATAAAGTAAAGCCCCAAATCTGGGAAGAGTTCGAGATTCGTTCTATTGTTAGAAAACTTCTTAAGGAAGCAGCACCTGAAAAGGCTCAACATCGCTCAACTGGTATCAATGTCCTCGAAGACCTTTTGAAAAAGATTATTCCTGTTATTGAGACTGATTATAAGATGCTTACAACAGATGCCGAACAAAGAAAGTCTTTTTCCGCACATCTTATTACTGCTACAGAAAATGCTTTAGCACCTATCACTGTTACAACCGCTGCTGGTGATGATAAGTTTATCAGTGTCGACGAGATTGAAACAGTTGATGAAATTGAAGTTGAAATCGGTGATGAGAAGCCTGAAGATAATGATGCTTTTATTGACATCGAAGATAAACCAGACGCAGAAGAGGAAGAAGGTAATTTTCAAGATATTGCTGATGAAGATAGAACAGGAGCTAATTTTGCTTCTGCTACATTCGATAAAGTTGAAACACAGATTACAGATGCTTATGCTCTTTTAAGCGACGAAGAAGACCAGAAGCTTTTTGAAGACTATTTAATCACGAACCTTAAGCTCTACTTTGATAAGTTCGAAGATGAGTTAAGCACAACTTTGAGTGAACCCACTACCCCAGAATATGAGGAAGAAAAGGGTTCAGAAGAAGAAAGTGAGTTAGAAACAGACGAAGAAGAGCTAGAACTATAACTTTTTAGCTTTATAGTACTATTTACAGTTACAAATTATTTTATTTTTGGAGGAATATTAAAAATGCCAAGCGCAAGAAAAAGAAGACTACGGTCTATTATCAAAGGTCATCTCAACAGAATAGGACCAGACGGAAGTTTAGTTAATGCAACGGCTTCAGCACAAATTTCAGAATCACAGTCCTTGAACGAGTTGGATGAGGCTGATTTAAAAGCTGTTTTAGCTATCGATTCTTTAGGGACTGGAGCTTTTCCAAACAAAATCACCTATGATGCCGATGCTGATGATGCTTTCGGAACAGCAGATTTTAAACCATTCGACGTTCGTGAACAGGTAGACACTGAAGGTCACGGAGTGGGTGACAGCCAACTTACTGCAAATCTTTATGTAGAGATGGTCTCGTTGGGTGCTGAAATTTCTGCACTTCAAGTTACATCAGAAGGCTTATTAACAGAAAGTGATACCCAGGAAGCTGAAGTTGTTGACCACGCTGCAAATGGTGGCGACCCCGATTGTACTCCATTTACTAGCGCAATTAGTGCATCTACGTCAATCACAACGGCAGGTCTAACTGCTGAGAATGGTGCTATTGCTAAACAAGCTCAGGTTGTGTCATTGGAAACAAGAATTGGCACACTCGCAAGCCCCTACGAGCCAACTACATCAATGCAGGTTGCTGGTAGCGATTATAACGTCGAAGACATTCAAACCGCTGATGCTGCCACAGCTAAGAATTCTTCAGAAGCCAGGCGTTCAGCAGTTGTTTCTGCTCAGACTTCAATCGAAGTCAACCAGGCTGCTGTCGACGTGTTAAGCACTACTCAAGACCCTTGTTAATAGAGTCTTAATTGAATAGCGAAATCCCACGTAAACCTTATTCGGTTTCAAAGAAATTAAAATCCGAAAATAAAATAAATGAACTCTTCGAGGTGCAGCTTTCGAGCCTAACCCTCGAAGAGGTTATTGCTTTGAAGCTTGAACTCGCCACAAAAGAAGCAAATGGAAAACTTTATGGTCTTCCTATTTGGAAAAAACTACCCTTCATTATTAAAGATGCAGTGTTAAAAGCTGCTATATCAGGCTCCAAGACCCGTAGAGATGCGGCTTGTTTCCTTGGTATCCCTTATCCGAGCCTCAAAGTAACTCTTCGTAATTACAACGTTTTTCATTATTTCAAAAATAAGCCTTAACAGAGTTTCTTTTCGCTGTTATATATATACTTAAGCAATTCGTGATACTCATTGCTAGAAAAAGTTAAATAATAAAAAAGCTCAAGTCTGAGTCTGAGTTAGTAAGTCTATAAAAAGTAAAGCCTACCTTAATGGATAAGTCCATTTCTAAATCCTTTCTCTATTTACTATAAGTTGTGAGGGTAATACTATGGAAATAAGTAAAAATGTAAAGATTGGAATAACAGCACAATCTGATGAAAATCTATTTGGTAATGGACTGAAACAAAACGTTTGGTTTCTCTATCGTCTTCTTAAAAACGTTGGATATGATATTCATTTAGTCTCAGAGTCTGATAATCATTATGGAAAACAGTGTTTAGGCGTTCCAGTTGAAAAATTAGATACAATGACTATCTTGGAATATAAAGTAATTCTTCAGTGTTCTAATTCTTTAACTGAGACTTGTAGAAAGATACTCAGAGGTAATGGAGGCAAAGTTGGCTCTTGTGAATATGGAAATAAGGTTCTTATTGATATGGGAACAATGATTTATGGTGGTCCAGGTGAGGACGGCTTCACTTTACCAGATGTTGATTTCTATTGGACTTCACCTCATTTTGAAAGAACTGCTTCAGCACTTTCTACTTTATCAAAAGCACCTGTTAGCATTTGTCCTTATATTTGGTCTCCAGAGGTTATTGTTCAGTCTTATATGAGAGCAGGTTATAATCCTTATTTCGGAGACCATGTTAATCTTAAGAATGTTGCTATCTTAGAATCTAATCTCTACATGGTAAAAACTTGTTATATTCCAATGCTTATTGCAGAAGAGCTTTACATGAGAGACAATGAAATGATTGATAATGTTTTCAACGTAGGTTCCGCAAGATTAAAAGAAAAAAATAACTTTGTTAGATTCTGTCAAAAGTTTGACCTCGTTCAAGATAAAAAAATGTCTTTCGAAGGAAGATGGGCTTTAAACTTCCTGCTTCACAAAGGTTATGCTGGAACAATCGTTTCTCATCAATGGTGCAATGAGTTAAATTACCTTCAATTAGAAGCAATGTTCCTCAATCTTCCTTTCGTTCACAATAGTCCTACATTTGAAGAACATGGTTATTATTATCCAGAGTTCGACGTAAAACTTGGAGCAGACGCCCTCAAAGAAGCTATTACAGAACATCCAAAGCGTTATCTTGAAGAGAGACCGAAGAACGAAGAGATGATGTGGAGATATAACCCAAATAATAAAAAGAATGTAGATGGTTACATTGAGTTGTTAGAAGAGGTAATCCAGACAGACTACTCATAAGGAGAGTTTTGAAGAATTGGAAAGTTTTAAAATTAGATAGTTCTTATAGACCCATTCAGGTTATCTGTTGGACAGAAGCTATCACAATGGTCCTCAACGAAAGAGCATCTGTTGTTGAATACCGTAAAGATGCTTTTGTTCACTCTGCAAATGAAAAGTTTCCAGTTCCCTCTGTTATTGCTATCGGACGTTATGTAAAGAAAGCAAGAGTCAGCCTCAAAGTCACAAGAAAAAATCTTTTTATAAGAGACGACCACACCTGCCAATATTGCGACAAGCAATTCACCAAGTCAAACCTTACAATAGACCATGTAACTCCTAAGTCAGCAGGCGGACCAAAGACTTGGGAGAATATTGTTGCTGCTTGTAAAAAGTGTAATCAAAAGAAAGCAAATAAACTACCTCGTGAAGCAGGAATGTTTCCTACGAATGCACCAAGGCAACCTTCACCAAAAATGTTTTACAATTTAGTTGACAATGTAGATGATAGTTGGAGAACCTTTTTAGACCCTTACGATTACTGATTTACCTTTTTGTAATCAAATTTTATAGACTCACCTCGCTTAATAGCGGAAAGAGCTTCTAGAAGTGTGTGCCGAACTTGTTCTAATGTAGCACCGTAGCTAACAGGACTGTTGCATTGACCAGTCAGCGGAGAACAGTAGCGAGAGTCAATTGAATGAATCATTCCCACAATCTCCCCATTCGTATTTACAACTGGTGAGCCACTCGACCCTGGTGCTGCTATAATCGAGAACATAGCAAAGATTCTAGCCCCTCCTTCATGAGCCATTAAGAACTCACCATTATAGAACCCGTCAGTGTAATAAACTCCACCACCGCTTTGGTTTGGGTGAAAGATTCCTTTCGGAGCAGCAACATTTAGAAGTTCTTGTCCAAAATCCAACTCACTACCGATAAGTAAGGAAGGTTTATTTATAGAAGACTCAATAATGCAGGTGTCCGCTGAAACGTTCCTAACCCAAGGGTGCTTTTTTACTTTATAAGACTTTCCATCAAAAGTTGAGACTGTCATTGCCGAGTTTGCAATTAATTTTACTTCTTTTTTAAATTTTAAATTCTCCCGAATGTGAATCATCATTCTCGGGTCAAAGTTACTGAACTTCATTTCAGGGTCTTCACAAACGTGGTCTGCTGTTAGAATAAGAGTTCTGAGAGGGTTTCCTAAACTATGTTCATTCCAGACAATCGCACCTGAACCAGAAGAGTTCATATTCATTAAGGTCTTGCATTCATTAGTTTTACTTTCTTCATTCTCGCCACAAACTTGCACCTCAACTGTCTTGTGAACCATCACGAATGATTTTTTAATGTCGACAGGATTTTTTATTTGGTGGGTGCAGCCAGCGGTAAGTCCAAGAAGTAGAATAAGAAAAATTCTATTTATCATAGCCATTGGTCTCCTTATGGGCTCTATAAGTAAATAGAAGACAAAGAATAAAAAAGAACCGACCTATTTATTGGTAAGAAAGGAACATATAATGACTAAGAAAATTTATGTTATCGACACCAGTGTTTATTTAACCGACTTCTCCTCACTACGAGCCTTTAAGGATAATGACATCATTATCCCGTTCAAAGTTTTAGAGGAAATCGACAAACACAAAAAGCGCCAAGATTCAGTTGGCTCAAATGCAAGAAGTATCATCAGAACCCTCGACGAGCTAAGGCAACTCGGCTCTCTTCACGAAGGTGTAGAGATGGGCGACGGCTACGGACTAGTAACAGCAAGAGGTTATAATCCAGAATTGCTTCCTATTGATTGGGACAAAAATGACCCCGATAATCAAATCATTGCAACAGCACTTACTGTAAAAAAAGAAAACCCTGACTGCAAGGTAACTCTTGTCTCTCGGGATATCAACCTAAGAGTTAAATGTGATTCTATTGGTCTTTTAACAGACGACTATCAAGCAAGTCAAATCATCGAGTCACTTGATGAAATCTATGCTGGTTATAGAGATGTCGTTATGAAAGACAGAGAGATAGACAAATTCTATGTTGGGGACGATATCTACGCTCCTTTACCAGCAGAGGGTGAAGAAGAATTAAATGGAAACGAGTTCCTTGTAATGACTTCCGAGATAAACGAAAAGAAGTCAGCACTCGCTCGTTTTAAGAATTATAACACACCACTTTTAAAAATTCCAAACAAACGCAAGGTTTGGGGCATTGCACCTCGAAACAAGGAGCAGACCTATGCTCTTGAGCTTCTAATGGACCCTTCTATCTCCCTTGTGTCTCTCGTTGGAAAGGCTGGTTCTGGTAAAACTTTATGTGCTATCGCAGCAGGCTTGCAGCAGACTCTTGATGACCATCCTATGAGCACTCAAAAGTCTATCTACACAAGGCTTGTGGTTTCACGACCAGTCGAGCCTCTTGGAAAAGACATCGGTTTCTTACCAGGAACAATGGAAGAGAAAATGGAGCCTTGGTTGAAACCTATTCAGGATAACCTCAAGTTTCTAATGGTTGATGATTCTACAACTCTTCGAGAGTACATGGAAATGGGAAAGATTGAAGTAGAGGCACTTACCTACATTCGTGGTCGCTCTATCTCTAATGCTTTCATTATTATTGACGAAGCCCAGAACCTTACAAAGCACGAACTCAAAACTATTGTAACTCGTGTAGGCGAAGGCACAAAGCTTGTTCTTACTGGCGACGTCGAACAAATAGACAACATCTACATCGACGAGAGAACTAACGGTTTAACTTATGCTGTTGAGAAAATGAAAGAGCATGAGATTACAGGTCACGTAACTCTTAAGAAGGGCGAGCGTTCTGCTATTGCGACTCTTGGTTCAAAGATTTTATAATTAACAAAATCAAAAATCAATGATAAAATAAAAAAACAAGATTGGAGTTTATCATGACTAAAGAAACAAAACTGCCTACAACAGACGCACAAGAAATTACACAAGGCACATTGGACAAGGAAGTAGAGCTAAACAACCCTCTCAAGTCTTGGCTTGTGAGTTACGTTGGGGAGAAGGTCTCGCCTGAAGATGACGTCGTTCGTGTTGAGCACATCGTAGAGGTTCTTGCTCAAGAGTTTCCTGAATTTTTAATGGTAGTGGCAGAGGAGAACTGGATTCGTGGTTATCAGCAAGGCATTGCTGACGTAGAAGAGGGAATGCGAATAGCAAAAGAACAAGGTCACGAAGTACCAGAGTTATAAGATGAGTAAATCCTACATAAAGTCTTCTAACAAAAAGTTAATGAGCGAGAGAAAAGAATTTTCGTTATTTGGGTCAATAAACGTTTTTATAAAAGACCCACTACCACAAGGCGTCGACATGACAAATGTCATTATGGACCTTGAAGACACAATCCCATCACACCTTCTCTACGAGGTAGAAACTATCCTAATTGGTCAATTTAAAGACCTTAATGATAGGGGCATTCGTGCAGCCTACATGGACGGCGGAATCTATGTTACAAATCAACAGCCCAGTGATGAACAATTGTTTGAAGACATAGTTCACGAGGTTGCACACTCGGTTGAAAAGATGTTTGATTACGACCTTTTTGCTGATGGTAGGTTAGAAACAGAATATCTTGGAAAAAGAAAAAGGTTTGTAGACTTAATGGTCGCAGATGGAGTGAAGATTCCCAACAGGTTACGCTACGAGACTGAATATTCTAAAGTTTTTGATGAATTCCTGCATTATGACCTTGGATATGACAGGGCAGTAAATTATGCTATGGGTTTATTTATTTCACCTTATGCTTCAGTTTCTGTTTCAGAGTATTTTGCAACAGGTTTTGAGATGTTCTTTGTTCAGGCTGACTCTGCTCAAATAAAAGAAATGAGTCCAGAACTATTTAATAAACTAAACGACATTTCTAAACAAGGAGAATAAAATGCTAGACCATGCAGATATAAGAATCGATGTAATCGAGTCAAAAAAGAAAATCTTTGCACATGTGACGCTCAAGGGGAGAAGACCTGTTAAATCACTACAAGTTAAAAATGCTTTGATAAATCTTGGTCACGACATCGGCGCAACAAAGGTTGGTAAAACTATAACAGAGGGTAAAGGGCTTTTCGTTTTTGACATCGGAGATGGAATCGTAGAGAAAAAGTCTCTAAGAGAAGAAGCAATAAAGAATTTTAAACCAGAAGAGGTAAAGCAAGAAGATTTAGTTCTAAGTCACGCAGGTTCAGACCCAGAGCCAGCACCAGTAGAGATTACCGACCCAAAGCCAAAAACCACCATAACTCGGAAACCTTCTACGAGAACTAGAAAGCCACGAGCCAAGAAAACCCCCACCAATAATAACTCGAATCAATAAAGTACTTGACTAAACCTCACTTCTATGTCATAATAAAGTGTAACAAAGAATAGAGGTTTATATGCAGCACGTTTCATTTTCTGCTTTAAAGAATTGGAATCAATGTCCTTATTATTATAAGATAACTTATGTTGATAAGATAAAGAAGTTTGTGGGCAACCACTACACTGCTTTCGGAACAGCAGTTCACGAGGTTTGTGAAAAACGCATCGAGGACGACTCCATTACAAACGAGCCAGAGTTGTTCGAACTTGCTTTCTTAAAAGAGTTAAAGTCTCTACCAGAAGAAGTTCGCTCAACATTCAAGCCCAAAGACATTTCGGATATGAGAGAGCAAGGTAAGCGTCTATCAACGGTTGCTATTCCTGCTCTTCGTGAGCACTTCGGCGAGTTCGAACTTGTCTCAACAGAAGAAGACATCTACGAGTCTATCGAAGGCTTCGAAGATTACAACTTCAAAGGGTTTATTGACCTTGTAATAAAAACACCTGACGGCAAGTTCCACGTCATCGACTGGAAGACTTGCTCTTGGGGCTGGAATATGCAACGTAAGTCTGACCCAATGACGACTTACCAACTTACCTACTACAAGCATTACTACTCTCGGAAACACAATGTTCCGATGGAGGATATTGAGACTCACTTCGGACTGCTCAAGAGAACAGCTAAGAAAGACCAAGTAGAAATCTTTCGAGTTACAAGCGGTCCAAAGAAAGTAGACAATGCGATGAAACTATTAAACAGAGCACTCTACAATATCCAGAGTGGCAAATACATAAAAAATAAATTATCTTGCAGTAAATGCGAGTTCAAAAACACACCAGAGTGTCCATAGGAGAATAAATGACTAAAAAGATAAAAGTTCTAACATTGTCTGACCATCCGTTGTTTTCAACAGGTGTTGCTATTCAGACAAAGATGTTTATTGAGGCAATGTTGCAAACGGGTAAGTTTGAATTTGTCTCTCTAGCAGGAGCACAGAAGCACAGAGATATGTCACCAATCAAGACAGAACAATATGGCGAAGACTGGAAGATTTTTCCTGTCGAGGGCTATGGAAACATAGAGACCATGAGGTCTGTTATGCGAACTGAAAGACCAGACATTGTTTGGCTAATGACTGACCCTCGTTTCTACGAGTGGCTTTGGAAGATTGAAGACGAGGTAAGAGCACAAGCCTCTATGGTTTATTATCATGTTTGGGACAACGACCCTGCTCCTCATTATAATAAAAAGTTTTATGATTCTAACGACCTCGTGGTTTCTATTTCTAAGCTAACAGAGCGTGTCGTTAACGAGGTTGGAACCAAAGCAAAGCACATCCGCATCCCTCACACTGTCGACGAAACCGTTTACAATATTCTACCTCAAGAAGCTGTGGCAGAGTTTAAAAAGGAGCATTTCGGAGAAGATGAAAAGATTTTATTCTTTTGGAATAACAGGAACGCACCCAGAAAGAACGTTACGACACTCTTGTGGTGGTTCAAAGAGTTTCTCGATGATGTCGGGCACGACAAGGCTTCTTTGTTGGTTCACACAGACCCTAGCGACCCAATGGGAACAGACCTTGAAGCGAACTTAAAGCAATTGGGTCTTCAAGACGGTCAAGTAATGTTGTCTAATTTAAAATATCCTGCTGACAGAATGGCGATGCTTTATAACGTTTCAGACTGTACTATTAACATTTCAGACGCAGAGGGGTTCGGTCTTGCTACGCTTGAGTCAATGGCATGTGGAACGCCCATCCTCGTCAACGAGACGGGCGGTCTAAGCGAACAGATTAGAGATTCTGATAACGAACACGGAATTGGAATTAAACCCGCTACACGGACGATTATAGGCTCTCATAGGGTTCCTTACATTTACCAAGATAGAATTAGTAAAGAAGATTTTATCTCTGGTTTAAAGAAATTTCACTCTATGACAGAAGAGGAGAGAACTCGTCTTGGACAACTTGGTCACAACCACGTTGTAAGAAACTATAACAGCAAAGACTTTTCCGATAGTTGGGAAAAGGCTCTAACAAACATTTATAAAACAAAAGGTTCTTGGAAGAATCGCAAACACCAGAACTGGGAGATTATTGAACTATGAGTAGAAAGATTTTAGTAAGAGGACCAGCGTTGTCTCGCTCAGGTTATGGAGAGCATTGCCGCTCTGTCTTGCGAGCACTGCGTTCTGATGACAGGAACGATGTTTATTTACTGAATGTAGGATGGGGCGCTTCTGGCTGGCTGTTTGAAGAAAACGAGGAAAGGGAGTGGATTGACTCAACAATAATGAAGACTGCGAAGAAGATTCATTCAAATGAGTTGGATTTCGACCTGTCAATTCAAGTACAACTTCCTACGGAATGGCAACCTCTTTGTGAAAAGAACATTGGAATCACTGCGGGAGTAGAGACAACCCAGGCACCTCAATCTTGGATTGAGGCTTGTGAACAAGTGGACCACATTATTGTTCCATCACAACATTCGAAAGATTGTTTTACAGAAACTCTTTCAGAAAAGATAGAGGTAATTAATTTTCCTTCTCGTCAAACACGCTCAAAGAAGGTCGATTTAAATGTTTCTTCTGACTTTAATTTCTTAACTGTTGCTCAATGGAACCCAAGAAAGAACGTAGAGCAAACTATTTTTTCATTCGTTCAAGAATTTCAAAATGAAGATGTAGGTTTGATTTTAAAGCTCGGAATCCAAGGTGGAACTGAGATTGATAGAGAACACGTTAGAACAAGACTTCAAGGTCTTCTATCTGAACTCCCACAGGATAGAAAATGCAAGGTTCATTTGCTTCACGGAACTTTGTCTGACGAGGAAATGGTCTCTCTTTATAAAAATAAAAACATCTCTGCTTATGTTACAACTTCTCACGGAGAAGGCTACGGCTTGCCTGTGTTTGAGGCAGCGCAGCACGGCATTCCAGTCATTGCACCCAACTGGGGAGGAATTAGGGAGTTTTCAAACAACTCTATTGTGGAGATTGATTATGAAGAGAGAAACCTCGAAAACCACCACTCTTGGGAGGGAGTCTTGGAAGAAACTTCAAGTTGGTGTTTCCCAGACACTAACTCTGTTCGCTCTCAAATGCGTGAGGTTTATAATAACCTTTCGAAGTATAAAAAGCAAGCAAAAAGCCTTCAGAATCACATAAAGGATAATTTTACTGAACAACACATCAACTTATGCTATAATAATGTTATAGACAGTGTTCTACAAACAACAAACGAAGGAGATAACACTAATGAAGTTAAGCGACCAAGCGTTAGCAGCGATTATGATGGCTCTACAGAAGAGCCTACTTGAGCAAACTGACATTGTTCCTGTTTTAAAGTCTATGGATTTCACCAAAGACGAAGAAACCAAGCGATGGGGAACCAAGGACGGAGAACTCATCGTCGCCAACCCACCAACCTTCACACTAAACCAAAACGAGGGTGAAGACAACTAATGCCTTATTATTCTTACAAGTGTTCAAGATGTGAAGTTACTTTTAGAGCGTTTCACGGCATGAATGAAGAGCAGGAAGAATGTAAATTCTGCTTAAGTAAGGATAGTGAACTCACAAGAGTTTACGATAAAATAAACGTTAAAAAAACCACCCCGACAAAGACTTCTGCTGCTTCAAGAGTGAAAGAGTTTATCAAAGACTCAAAAGAAGTTCTTGAGCAGCAGAAGTCCGATACCAGAGTTGAGCATGATTGAGACTCTCATAATTTACTTATTATTCCCTCTCGCAATAGCATTCAATGTTATCCTTTTATGGTATATTAGAAAACTATTGGTAATCATTGAAGACAATTCTATCGAGTTGAAGGAAAGATTTAATACCTTTCACGAGTTCCTCGACGAGACATATAAGATGGACTTGTTCTTCGGTGAGCCTCGTCTAAAAGAACTTTTATCGATGATAAAGGACTTTGACGAGTGGGCAACTGAGTTTGAAGGAAGAATAATCACAGAGAAAGAAAATAATGACTGAAGAAAACACTCCAAGAAAAAAGATTAAAAGAAAAAGACGTAAAAGAACAAAGAGGCTTTATTTTACTCACGTTCACGAAGAAGCAATCATTGAATATTGTTCTACTAATGACAGGGCGAGGAGAGAAAAGCTTTATAGAGAGCTTATCCAGCCTGCAATGGGCGAGATGGTAGATAAGATTGTCTACACTTATAAATTTACAACTCTTCCTAATATCGATGAACTTCGAGATGAGTGTAAGATTTGGCTTACAACTATTCTTGAAAAGTTTGATGTTTCTAAAGGTTCAAAAGCGTTTTCTTACTTTTCAGTCATTACTAAAAACTGGTTTATTCATAAAGTAAAAAGACATTCTATTCAAAGAAAGCGTGAGATTCAGTTTGATTCTCTTCCAAGGTCTATTGAAGAAAGATACATGTCGACATCAAACCCTTATGAAGACTCAATGGAACAAAAGCAGTTCTGGCAAGCACTTTGGAACGAGATTGAGAAGTGGGGTGAAATGCCCATGAAGCCAACGGAAGAACGGGTCTATAAAGCAGTTAAGATTCTTTTGGAACAGCCTGATGATATTGAAATTTTTAATAAGAAAGCTATTTACCTTTACTTGAGAGAGTTGACGGGACTTAATACAAAACAGGTCGTCAACAACTTAAATAAGTTGAGGTCAAAATACCGTTCTTTCAAGTCTGACTGGAATGAGGGTAAAGTAACCCACATAGAGGAAAGACAAGATGTCAAAAAAGAAGAGCCAGAACCTTGAAGAGTTTATCGGAGAGGCTTTAGAAAACATTCGTTCAGACAGAGCGATAACTTCCCACCTATTAACAGAGCTAGTTCAGGAAATGAATAAGCAAGGCTCTATCTCTACTATTCAGCAATGCGGGATGATTGCTTCCAAATATGTAGAAACACTCCAAAGGTCAAACGAACAAATCGTCAAGCTTGCTGGACTTCTCCAAAAGAAGGAAGGTAAACAAGACGGTCTTACCGAATTTGAAAAAGATGAAATCTACGACCTCCTGAACGAGTCGGAAGAATAAAGATGTCAAATTCTGGTTGTAATAAAAACACAGACCCCAACGTTGTCAGCGTTGAGCCTAAAAAGAAAGCTCCAAAGCATGACTTCGGGGACTTGAACCCAAAGGTCAAGCCAAAGACTTCTGGGAAGAGTTTTGACACTAAGAGGAATAGCTCAATAGACGTCTTGAAGGATGTCGCAAGAACACATTTAACAGATACATCTCTACCAGCAGGTCGAATGGTTGGAGTGGTTTTAAGAAAGCTGACAGACTCAGAGTTATCAACTGAGGTGAGCAACCCAGTTTTCGCCAGCCTTGGTTTAATGCAAGACCAAATCCTAAAACTGAAGGGTTATAAAATAAGAGTTCCAGAACTTGATGCTCATCTTCCAGAGCCAGAGACTTTTGATACTGGAGACCCGAATCAGGCAGCAGCACACAGTGCTATTATTGATAGTCATAAAACTTATGTTTCTAAAAGCGAAGATTGCGTAGAGCCAACTATAGGCTCTCTTGTTTGGGTTGAGCTTGATAACAACGTTGGATTTTATCTTGAACCTTTGACAACTGAAACCTCAATGCCTGCGACGAAGCCCGAAGCAGATAGGATAGGTGGTTCGAAGAAAGCGTTTTCTGGTCTTAAGCCAAAAGTCTCTTTATCAGGACCACTACCTTCTGAGTCTACACCACCACCCGTTACTCCTTATAAATTTCATAAACTTGTTAGGGTTAAAGCAGATAAATTCAACCCTTCGGTTTTCAAGGTCTTTGGAGGGTATGGTTCAACGAGACTTAGAGACGACGCTGCCATAGCCTATAACTCTTTAAAGGCGGAGATTAATTCTCTCGGAGGGATAGTTACCATCTCTGGCGGAGTTAGAAGTATAAGAAACTTTAAACCATCCAAATCAAGAAGCGAGACATCAATTCACTATACTGGATTAGCATTTGATTTAGGAATGTGGACTGGAATGAACACCAATAGCCTTGGTGATGAAGACTTCACCGCCAAGCCCGATAAAAACACTTTGCCATATGTTATTGAAAGAGTCGGCAGAAGAAATTGGAATGTTTGGTGTAGAACAGAAAATCCGAATGTTCCTGTGAGAAAGTTAAAAGCCTATTATTTTCCTCACAAACAAGAGACAATAGAGGGAAGATTTATTGACTTTACTGCCATTGCCAAGAAACATGGATTTACAGGTATTGGAGAGAGAAGTGGATTTAAATCAACCTATTCTTGCGCCGAATGGTGGCATTTTAACTATCTAGTGCCACTGGTGAAAGGAAGAGACAGTTTTGCATCAATTTTGGAAGAACTTTGGAATGATAAGCAACTAGCACAATTTCCAGGCTACGCCAAATATGGTCCCCGTGTCTGGGGCGAACGGTGGAGAGGATAAATGTCTAAAAAGAAAGCAGTAGATATCTCTGGTTTAACAGAGGCTAACTTAGAATCTATTTCAGGATTTACAAAGGCAGAAAAGTCTAAAAGACAAGGTGTTTTTTGTGAAGAGTTGTTAGAACCAATTCCGCAATTTGCGAAAGCTCCTTGTGAGATAGTCTATCCAGGCAAGAATAACAACTACATTGTAATGGGCAGAGACCGTCCAAGAACAAGGGACAGTGGCTATGGCGGAAAGGGAGATACTCAGGCTTCGATGATTGACATTGTAGTTGGTAGAATGTCTTATCAGCCAAACCAGTCTTCTTTCGTCGACCCTAATTTCATAACTGACTCTGCCAGGATTTACATTAGTCAAAAGACAGACCTCGATGAAAACTTTGGATTGGTTGACGGAAATGTTG
>JACKZZ010009533.1_pt1 | contig 28816 bp, 21 predicted proteins | sample 8027871 | NCBI WGS metagenome assembly JACKZZ01 (sample SAMN15724774, study PRJNA655200) | protist metagenome | isolation source: fluorescence activated cell sorting (FACS) single amplified genomes of... | place: USA: West Boothbay Harbor, Gulf of Maine | collected 2000-07-19
AATCATTCATAAATTATGATAATATGAATAATGATTTAATTGATTTTCATTTTTACATTTGTTAAACTGAATTCATTTCTTTTCTTCCCATTCATTCAATCTGAACACATGTAGTGTACATCGTGTTTATTTTTTCTTTTTCAATTTGAATCAGTTGCATCATGTCAATTTGGTAGGACTCCACCGTGTGGCTGATATTTACCGTCAAGAATCAAAATCCAATTGTATATTGACTCGATGGTGTATAATGAGACTAAGCGCATTAATATTACCGATCTCGCTTGTTTATTGAGCAACAACGAGCACTCTGAGCATGCCACGTTCGCGACGTGGCAAACAGCAAACGGCGTGTGCCGTTGTCGCAACAAAACAATCCAACACCCAAAAGACTCATCTTTCAAAACGACTACGACGACAGCCTCTGCTTACCCACGTAACATTGTTTCCTTACTACTGGAATGCCGATGCGATGCGCTTGCCTGTTGGCGGTGCTCGCGGCCACGCTGCTCAGCGTCGTAGCTGCCGCGGCGACCGCTGCCACCGACTTCAATGCGTTGGTGGCGCCAACGATCGCTGTCAAGGACAAAATTGCGCAAGTGCACCGTCACCGTACTATGCACACGCAGGCACATGAGCCTGCGGCGCCAATTCTCGACTCTATAACGGCTAGTGGCGGCTGCTTTGCCGTCAAGGGTGAGTGAGGTGAAAGAACTGTTTGCTTTCGTCGCTCAGACAACCACCGTGCTACCTCACGACGATTACAACACGCGTACTCTACAGACGGGCTCGTCAACTGCCCACCGGCAATCATTGCTACGTCTTCTACTGTGATGTTGACGCTGCATGGTGCGCAGTTTGGGTTTGCTGGTGCCACGGCGGATAGTGTGTGCGCCGCGCCGCCCGTGCACACGCCGGGCGCTGAGCAGACGACGCTCACGTGTGCGCTGCGCGGCGGCGTGGCAGGCAGCTCAACGGCTGCCGTCGTCACTAGCTTTTATGGCGTCTCTCATCCTTTCGTCGTTTCGTATGGGCCGGCGCATTGCTTTAACGGCGCGGTGGACGGCGGTGAGACGGGCCTCGATTGCGGTGGACCTTGCGCGCTGCCATGCAATGCCGCCGCCGCCATACCTGTGCTCGAATCGCTTAGTCTCACGAGGGTACCGGGTGCCAATGGTGGCTGCACTGCTGCTGATGCTACCGTTGCTGCTTCAGGTATCGATATAGTCGATTGCCCGGGTACTGGCGGCGTTGTTGTCACTCTTAACGGTCGGAATTTTGGTGGTGCGGACCAAGCGGACGCATCAATGCTGTGCTCATCTGATCTGGTGCTTGTGTCACCAACGATGATGACATGTCTGATTCGCGCATCTTCGCTCCCACGCACCGTGTTTGTATCGGTGGCGACGCAGGCTGGACGCTCGCAGCCGCGTGGCCTCACATACGCTCCGCTGCCGCGCTGCGACGACGGTGTGCAGAACGGCGACGAGACCGGCATCGACTGTGGTGGCGCTAGCTGTGCCGTGTGTTCGCCCTTCGCTCCCGTCGTTTTCAGCATTACGGCATCCGCAGTGTGTGTGCCAGCCGTTGCGGATGGCACGTCGTCAATGTCGACATCTTCGCCGTCGTCGCTGGACCTTTGTCCACCGACCGCGCGCGGTGATTTCCAGTCGAGAATCACTCTCACGATTAGCGGCGCTAACTTTGGTGAGTCTGGAGCGGCGCTGGCGGCAGTATCGTCTGGCTTGTGCGAAGCTGGATCGCTGCAACATTCGTCTACAGCGCCGCAGACGCGGCTAACGTGCACGCTCGCTGCCGCGACAGCCGGTACCGTCATAACTGTGCGTATCGTCACATTTGCCGGTGTGTCGCCACAACTCGTCACTGTGCGCTACATGGCTGGTCCATGCAATGACGGTGTAATGAATGGCGCAGAAACGGGCGTCGACTGCGGCGGTAGCTGCGCCCCCTGTTCTGCTGCCTGCATATCTATTGCCAACGCAGGCATTGCCGAGGCCAATCAGCCGTATGTGCTTGTTACGGACCCTCTACCGCAGTTTGGTGCGCACTACACGGGCACGGTCACTGCCGGGTTTGAGCTTGTGTACTTTATTCCCGACGGATCCAGTAGTGGATTTGACGACGATAATCGGTGGCAGCTATGGTACGCAGGTCAGCCTGTGTATGCTGCTATCAGCGGTGGCGATGATGGCGGCGGCGGCGTGGCGGCGGCGGGACTGACGGGCCAATGGGTGACTCGCGGCGGCGGTGTGTTTCCGCCGCCGCGTATTGCTACTGGATGTGACGCCACGCTAACGCAGCCCTCGTTGGCATCAATTTCTGCAACTGGATGCGTGGAACCAACGGTACGCACTGGGGTGTTGTATTGTCCTTTCGACGCGATTACTGTCACGACTCGCGTCGTTGAAAATTTGGACCCTCTCGACGGCAGTGTCTCTACAACGGTGTTAAATGTGCAAAGCAACATTGTGCTGACTTTTACTGGCGCGCAGTTTGGCCTTTCGGGTGCATTTATCGACGGCGACGTGTGTATCACAAACAGCATTACGCACAAGGTGGACTCTGAATCCTCCGTGCTCAACTGTGTGTTGAAACCGTCGTCGTCGCCGTCGGCGTCGTCGCCGAGTGACAACAGCGTCGTGGGCGTGCGCGTTGGTGTTATGGCTGCGAGCCCCGACGGCGTGACACGCGCCTATAGTACTCAACAGCTGAGTGTTGTGTATGTTCCCAAGGGCTGCTTTAATGGCGTGCGCGATGGAATCGAGAGCGGCGTCGACTGCGGTGGTGTGTGCGTGCCGTGCACATGCAAAGCACCGTCTGCCCCTGTAGTGACGAAAACAGTCCCAGGATACGAGAGCGTTGGTGTTTATTTCGACCCTCCAGCCGATACCGGCGGTTCTCCCATTGATTATTACTATGTGCGCACATCGCCGGCACCAACGGGTTCACAGGGACGTGCCATAACGTATGGCACGTTCTCGCCTATTACAGTTTCGTATCTCACACCGGGTGTGGCGTACACATTCGCTGTGACAGCGACGAATTCGGGCGACGCGCGCGGCGGTGGCGCCTTGGCGACCGGCGGCACAACTGTACTGGGAACTCCATGCGGCGTGACGGGGAACGAAAGCGCACCATCGCTACCGATGGTTAGCGATGAGTTGTTACCGGGCGTCGTCACCAGTCTACGTGCCACTACTGCGTATGATGAAACGACGATTTCTGTATCTTGGGCGGCACCGACGACGCAGACGGCGACGGCCGCTGTGACACACTTTACAGTTAACCAGTACACGCATGTTGTATCGTTCGGCAGCGACGAGCGGCGCATCACGTTATCAGATACGCGCACGGCGGCGGCGACGCAACCGTCGCTGGACTTTGATAGCGTCGCCAGTGGCGGCGTATACAGCTACGTCGTCCTGGCACATAATGCTTACGGCACAGGTGCACCATCTCCTCACTCCAACCTTGTTGTGCCTGGTGGCAGCCTTCCGGGTGTCCCTTTTATCGGCTCCGCCACCGCCGGTGACACTATCGCGTATGTCACGTACACAGCGCCTGCCGTCACCGGTGTGAGCGAAATTCTGTTCTATACTGCTACCGCTGCGCCTGGTGGCGCGACCGCCACGGCTGAGTCAGGACCTATCGTCGTCACGGGTTTGACCAACGGCGTGGAGTACACGTTCACCGTCGTCGCAACCAATGCCGCAGGCACCGGCGCTGCGTCGCAGCCTTCGAACGCCGTAACACCCGGCAATGCACCACCCTCAGCACCGCGGGCGCGCAAGGGTGTTGCAGATTCCCACAGCGTCACACTGTTTTTTGACCCACCTGCTAAGAGCGGCGGTGCGCCTGTCACTCTTTACACTGTCACGGCGACGGCGACGCCATCACCAACGGCAGCAACGGCTATGCCGGTGATATACTCGCAAACGGGCGTGGCGTCTCCTATCACTGTCTCTGGTGTCGCCGTTGACGTTGCTTACCGCATTTCAGTGACGGTTGGTGCTGTAGTTTTGTTGTACTATCATGTTGTTCATGCGTCGTGTCTTCTGCCTCCTTAATTTAACGATATATGTAAATAATCAACACTCATCACGGTGACAGGCCACGAATGTAGTCGGGACGTCGCCGCCATCGACATTACCGGGTGTCATTACGCCGTCAATGCTGCTGCCATCGCCGCCACTTCTTTCCACTGCTGAGGACGGCGTCGTCGCCGGCGACGGCGAGGTCACACTTCGTTTCTTACCTCCAGCAAACATTGATTTGATTCCACCGGTGACGTCATACACGGTGGTGTCGGATCCCGACGGGCGCTCTGCCACTGTGAGCGTAGTCACCGCTGCGCCGACGGCGGTGGCGACTGCTCCGCCGAGCGGAACGTTAGGGCCTTCATTACAGCAAATTACACTTCCCGGGCTTACGAACGGTGTAATGTACACTTTTACTGTATATGCATCAAACAGCTTAGGCGATGGTGCACCATCTTTGCCATCTCGTGCCACTGTGCCGGGTAATGTACTGCCTGGTGCGCCCGTTGTCGGCGGCGCGCGCTCGTTCGCCGTCGGTGCTGTCGCCGTGACGTTTACTCCACCACCGGTTAGTGGTGCATCACCCGTACTATCCTACGATGTCACCGCTTCTCCTGGCGGTCGCATGGCAAGCGGAGCGGCGTCGCCTATCGTCATCAGCGGCTTGCGCACAGACGTCGCGTACACATTCACTGTTCAGGCACGGAACGCCGCTGGCGTAGGCGCGCCATCGCTGTCGACGAATTCTGTTTTTCCTGTTGGCGTCGCTCCCACGTCTCCGTTGCTCGTGTCAGCGACGGCCGGAAACGCGGCGGCGACTGTGGTGTTTGAGGCCGACCCACGTGCGGCGCTTGAGGCGGTGACCGCGGCGGATGGCACTGTTATGCTACCGGGGGCAACATCGTCAACAGTTTTGACATCGCCGATGTCGTTGTCGCTATCGTCGCCGCGATCGCTGACGTTTCTTAACGGTTTTATACCGCGCGCCGAGTCGACAAGCGATGCTGCGGCGACAATGACGTCATCGCCATCATCGTCAGGCGTGAAGTATGTGGTGACGGCGATGCCTGGCGGCGCCACGGGCGAAGGTACTCAGAGTCCGGTGACGGTAAACGGTTTAGCCAACGACGAGGCGTACACGTTCACTGTGAAAGCCGGTAGGTACCGCAGGATTACTGTGTCTTGTAGCGTCATTCCGCTTAGCTCGCTTTTAAACTTATCCTAAAGAATTTTCAAAAATCGTTGCTTTAATTTCTACTGCTGCAGTGAGCATTGGCGGCGAGGGCTCACCGTCGCTGCCGTCTGCGCCGGTGACGCCGCGTGCACAGCGTCCCGATCCACCGCTCGCCGTTGCTGCCTTGCCTGGCTATGGAAGTGTTGTTGTTGAGTTCGAACCGCCCGTGTTTGACGGCAATTCGCCGATTACATCGTACACCGTTGTTGTCACTGACGTTCTCGCCAATGAAGGCGCCGATCCGTCGACAACGACGGAGGCAACAACAACAACGGCCACAACGCCTGAATCGCCTCTGACGGCGGCGCAAACTTTTGTCGTCGGCGAACGTTCGCCCAGTAGGTGCTAGCACAGCAAAGGTGTTCATATTATGCCGTGAACTCACTCTTGTATCTATTTTGTGACGCGTTCCCGTTCGTTAGCGTCGCATTTGACTATTAATTTCGACACGTTAACGAAAATTGTCCAATTTTTTGCCTGAAATAAATAAATATAGTTACTGTACGCGGCCTACGTAACGGCCGCCTTTACGCATTTACTGTCGCTGCCACGAACGCCATCGGTGTTAGCGATCCCAGCGTTGTGTTTGACCGCGCGCGTCCATCCGGTAGGTTTTCGTTTTGATACTTTCTGGCTTCGTTGCTGGTGTTGCATGCACTTGCAATCATAATCTCACGATTCTATCGCATTTCATACAATTTTATTTGTTGTGAAACCTGATACAGAACTACTATCACCATCGCCGACGATAACGGGTGCTCGTATTGCCTTAGGTGCTGTCACGTTGATAGTTACACCGCCTACGACGCCGCTGACGACAGCAACGCTTGAAAATAATAACAATGTTAACAACGGCGAAATCATCAGCGGTCCCGTTGCCAGCTTTTCGCCGGTGTTGCAGTATGTTGTCCGGGCGGTGCCATTAGTAGGCCAGTCACGCGCCACTGCTGCCTCCGCAGCGGCGGTTGTAGTGGGTGAGGGTGTGTTGGCGGCACCAGCGCCTCAGTCATTTGAATTCCGCACGGCTCCGACTGCATTGGTGACGGTTCCGGTAAGTAATGTCGTAAAAATATTGGCACGCTCGGATGCCACTTCGGATCGCTTTAACCGCCCAAAAAACCGGATGATCTCACATTGTGCGATGTTTTTACTACAGTACCTGTCACCTCAGGTGCCGTTTGTGTTTTATGTTGCTGCCGTCACCGCCGCTGGCGTCGGTGCGTTCAGTGACCCTTCCGCCGCGTATCGTTCCACCGGTGTTCTACCTGGTGCGCCCACTATTACTGGTGTCGCTGCAGGCAATGGCGCTGCTTCCGTCGATTTTGACATTGCAACGTCCGCTACCACCGCCACTGACGGCAGTGGCGACGCAGTCGCGTACGATGGTGGCGCACGCATTTACAAATACGTGGTGCAAGCGTTCCCTAGCGGCGCCATTGGCGAGGGTGCGTCATCTCCTGTGACAGTTACTGGACTCACTAACGGAGTAGAGTACACGTTTCGTGTACGTGCCGTTACGAGCGTCGGTGCAGGACTGTTTTCCGCCGCATCGTCGCCGGTGGCTCCGTCTTCGCTGCGACCGGGAATGCCTGTGTTAGGCGCTGTCGTCGCCGGCACACGCGCGCTCACCGTTCAATTTGGCATGTCACCCGTTGCTGCGACTAGTAGTGGTTTGGGCGGCGGCGGCGTCGTGCAATACGAAGTTACGACAATTCCCGACGGTCTTGTTGCCTCTGCATTTTCATCGCCTATCGTCGTACGTGGACTGCGAAATGGTGTCACCTACGCTGTGACTCTCGCTGCAGTAAATGCATTTGGTCCGAGTGCACGCGTTAATAGCGCTGCTACCGGGTAAGTGCCGTCATGCGTGTGTGTGCGCTTGTGTACGTATGTCTAAGTATTTGCGTTGTCTACACTTCTCGTGTTGTCTCCGATTCTTTCTAGCAAATTCTGAACACGTCGCCACTTTGTTTTACTCACTCATTCTCATCCGCACATCTTCGTGCAGTGTTTATGCCACACCGGCAAGTGCGGCACCGCCACGGCCGTTTCTCCGCTATGCTGCTGCCGGTAATGCGCGTGCTTTTGTCACTTTCCGCCGTGGGAGCGATGTCCATGTCGGCGATAACGCGGTTGGCGGGCTCGCATCATTCTGGCGACGCGGTGAAAGGTACACTGTCACCGCTGCGGCCGCGTCGTTATCGTCATCGTTGCCGCCACCGTTACTCTTGGCGGCGGACGTCACCTCGGTGGTTGCTGGCGCCGATCGATCACCAATCGTCTTTCAACATGCAGAGTGAGTGTTTGTAGTTTGCTGTTTATTCTTTGTTATCATCGCATGTTATGCACACACAGTTTGAGCACGCAACACGACACATGCATTTAGTTTGAGAGCAAACGTCTTTTTTGTCTTATTTTCGACTAGGCGCGTTACCCTGGTAACCGTAAAAACCACAATTCAAGAAGATTAAACTATTCGTCTCTATTCCCCAACAGTGCCGCAAATGCAAACGACAGGACGTTTACGTACACCGTGCGCGCGCATAATAGCTTTGGCGCATCGCCGCCATCTCTGCCATCGGCAGCAGTAACGCCCATCGGTGCACCACCGTCGCCGCCGCTGCTGGGTCGCGCGTGGGCTGGCAATGCTGGCATCAGTGTCTGGTTTCACCCGCCAGTTGACGACGGAGGCTCACCCATCACATCGGTATGTGCAGTGCGAATATTACGAGCGCACAAACGCATATCGTGTACTTACAGCAACGCACCGCTTGCAAACGCGCGAATTTTGCACACACGCACACACACACACACACACCCACACACACACACACACACACACACAACACATGCACACACCGCATGCGTAAACTACCTCTCGTAGATTGGGCCGCGCTGCTTCCTTATTACCTTATGGTTGCGACGAAGGCGATGATCCTGGCCGTGCCGCACTGGGATCTCTGCTTTTATGAGTGGGCGTGCGTAATGCAAAATACAAAATAGTTGCTGTTTCCTTCTCTCCTTTGCTCAACTTTTCTGTTTCTCGCCCGCTCTTTCTCTCTCTCTTTTTGTGCACGAGTATCACTCTATCAATTCATCGCTGCACACACAGACTCGTGCTCGTCGTGTCACTGGTGGCGCCTTTGCAGCTGCGCACACTCCACTCGTTGCGATACGCCGCCGTGCTTAGCGACGCCGCCGTTATTATCGTGTTGTAAGTTATGTGAACAATTAAGACACGCGCCACCTTTCAGAGATAGAAGAATGAAATTTTGCACGTGTGACCGCACGTGCGCGACTTTCGCGATCAGTCTACAACAGAAACGCCATATTACGCATTTACCGCGACACCTTCACTCACATATCGGCGCACGCTCACACGCTTGCACACGCAGGGTAATGACACTCTGGGACTTGATTGCCAGCGGGCGCGATGGCGTTCCTGGCGATGACGATGCAGGTGTGGCCTCGATTCCGCCGGCGGTCACGCGTCTATGGCCGGACTTCAATAATGGTTTCCTCGACATATTTGGCGACGTGTCTTCGTTCGCGTATGCGTTTGCCGGACACTCTCTCTTTCTCGAGCTTATGTCAGAGATGCGACGCAGCAACAGTAGGTTATGATTGAATTTGCGACGCCGCGGTTTTGCGCTCTCTCAAATACTCACGCATTCTTGTTGTCCAATAATCACACTGCAGAGTTCAAATACTCGCTGTTCTTCTCTAACGGCATTATGTTCTGCGTATATTGCATTACGATGGTCATTGGCTACCACTTTCGCGGCAATGAGGTCGACGCCTTCCTACCTGCCTCGCTTCCTGCCGGCACGGCGAAGAGCATCGTGAATTTGCTGTTGGCGTACCACACTCTGGTGTCGTACCTAATCAACAATCAACCGCTGTGTCGCCATCTCATGGCGCAATGGTGGCCGGGCACGCGGCCGAACCATGCGTTGGCTGTGCTCCGATGGCGCTATCTGTCTCTGGGCTTTCTGGTCACGGCGTGGGTGGTGGCCAACCTCATCCCCTTCTTTGGCGCCTTCCAGGAAATTCTCGGCTCTTTGCTTGCTGCGCCTGTTCTATTCTTCTTTCCACCCTTTTTTTATGTAAGTGCTGTGCGAACTCACAACGACTCGCTGGGCTGTGGAGATCGCCTTGCGTGCGCTTTCATGATGTACGTCGTCTGTCCCGTTCTCATGGTCCTCGGCTTTGTGAGTTCCGTAAAGGAGCTTTTTGAGAATTGGGAGACGTATGGCCTGCCGTTCAGCTGTCACCCGTCCGCGTCTGCGGGCGGCAGGTGAACGCGAACTACGTCTGGGCGCCCATGGGGCCACCGATTCAACGGCAATGCTCGTTGTACCTCGCCCATCCGCAATCAGCACGCGCATGATACGAGATACCATTCACGACAAACAGGTTTCATCTTGAATTCCGATCGACTGAAGTCTTTTGTTTATTGATTTGTGACGAATCGTAACTTAAATTCATCAATATGCACAATCTACATCGACCATGTTTGCACGTCGGAAAACTGAGGCAGAGCGAGAATCCTCGAGTGCAAGTGAATATGAATTGATCAGTAACACTGTTGGGGGTATTTGTTAACTTTTTTTTTTTTGGGCTGAACCAGGCATTCAGATGTCGACGACGTTGCATGTTGCGCTTCTGGTAGTGCTGTCGTTGCTGTGCGCCACGTCGTCTGCAGTTGCACGTGCGCTGCCTCCGTCGAACGCACCGTCGTCATCCCCGGACGCGCGCGCCGCCGCGCTCGTGGCACGCATGACAATGGCAGAGAAACTATCGCTGCTGCACGGGCCTGCGACGGGGCCACCTCAGGAGTGTGCGCAACGCACGCCCGCTGACGCCGCATGCGCGTACACCGGCAACGTTGCCGGCATACCGCGCCTCGGTAGTAAGCAGCGCATGACGTTCACTAACGTGCACACTCATGGATCGCATGTAACGTCCTTTTACGATGACGCTCCGTGTGCATTCAGTTCTTACTATCAATGTGTATACTAAAATTAAAAAAATGCACTTGGCAATGCTACGCTCACACAGTTCCACCGATAAATATGGAGGATGGGCCGCAGGGCTTCCGTGACCCACACCACCCCGGGACGTCAACAGCCTATCCCAGCGGCTTGACCATCGCCGCTACCTTCTCGCCGTTTCTAGCGGGGCAGTGGGGTGCAGCGATGGCAACGGAGTTCAAGGCAAAGGGTGCCAACGTATTGCTCGGGCCGGCAGTGAATGTTGCACGCGTACCGCGCAACGGCCGCAACTTTGAATACATGAGTGGTGAGGACCCTTGTGTGGGCGCAGCGTTGGTCGGCCGTACTGTTGAGGGTATTCAGTCGCAAGGGTTGGTGGCGACGGCAAAACATTGGGCTTTCAACAACCAGGAGACAGGCCGCATGTACGTTAGCGAGGTAGTTGATGAGACGACAGCGCACACAATCTACTATCCACCCTTCGATGCCGCGGTGCGCGCGGGAGTGGGCGCCATGATGTGTTCGTACAACAAGATCAACGGTCGCTGGTCGTGCGAGAACAAAGTTACGTTGAAGGGTGATTTGAAGGCGGGGTTGGGCTTCGAAGGCTTCGTCATGTCAGACTGGGGCGCTACGCACTCCACCTCGATCGGTGACGGACTCGATATGGAGATGCCGAGCGCGGATTACATGGGCCCTGCCGACGTTGCAGCTGCCATCAAGGCTGGTAACGCTACCGTCGGCGACGTTGACGAATCTGTGCGTCGCATTTTGCGCACACTTATCGGCGTTGGCGTGTTAGACGCACCAAAGGCGACGTGGTCGGCCGCGAACCTCGCACGGAACGTCACGACGTCGGCGAGCGTCGCGTTGGCGCGCTCGCTGGCGGCAGCCGCGACTGTTCTGCTCCGCAATGCTCCCGTCGACGGGCAGCCTGTGTTGCCGCTGACGCTACCGCCGGCGACGCCGTCATCTCCATCTTCGTTGTCGTCGTCGTCGTTTACGCCAAAGAGCATTGCCGTCGTCGGTCTCGCCGATGCTGGCGCTGTCGTGCACGGTCGCGGCTCCGGCCGTGTGTCGCCGTCGTTCGTGTCGACGCCACTCGCTGCCATTCGTAACGCCGTCGCTGCCGCCGGCGGCGGCGTCACCATCTCATACCACAGTGGCGTCGACATCAACGCTGCCGCCGCCGCCGCCGCCGCCGCTGACGTCGCCATCGTGTTCGTCGGCACTCTTTCTACAGAAGGTGCGGACCGCATTTCTCTGTCGCTCGACGACGGCTGCGATGTCGTCGCCGGCGATTCGCAGTGCCGCGGCCAGTCGAAGCTTCAGAATCGCCTGGTGTCAGCTGTGGCGCGCGTGCAGCGACGCACCATTGTCGTCGCATCCGTACCTGGCGCTACTTTGTTCCCGGTAGGGAGAGATAACATGCGTTTATGTCTGTTTTTTTCTTTGATGAGGTTTTTTTTGTGGCGCTCATGTGACGGCGTTCCATGCCGTGCCACTATTTTGTGCGCATCATGTAGGTGAAGCTTTATTGAACACAATTCCATAATTATGCGATCGCCACAGTGGTCAAATGATGTCGCTGCGCTCTTGACGAACTTTATGCCGGGTCAGCAAGCCGGCAACGCCATTGCTGACATCCTGTTTGGCAAAGTAAACCCAGCAGCTCGCCTGCCGCTGACTATGCCGAACGTGGCAGATGAAGAGCAATGGGTGTGTAGCGCGATGAGGTGCATAGACATTGACGCTTTTTTATTTCAATGTGTCGCCATATAGTATTATCCCTTCGCACGTATATGAATCGCACAATATCGTTCAATGCATCCATTCTTCAATCTTAATCCGTATAGCAGCAGACGTCGCCTAATCCTAACTCGATCCTAACCTTTTTTTTTCTCACCATTCCCCTGAACCTCATGCGAAATTTAACCCCACAGTCGCAGCAGCAATGGCCGGGTGTGCCTAACGCCACGCACCCGACGTACGCTGGTGCGTTTTGCATGTTTTCTTTTTACTTGGTTTTTTAGGTTTTTTTTTTCTTTTCCGATTTGCGCAAAAAATCTCCTTCTGAAAAAAAATTCGCCCATTTAGTTTACTCTGAGAAGCAGCTTATTGGCTACCGCTGGTACGACGCTCACAATGTGAAGTTTACGACGGGATTTCCATTTGGCCACGGTCTTTCTTATACCTCGTGAGTCGCGTGAATGTGCAAGATGTGATAAACTTTTATGCTCTTTTACATCTTTCAGCTTAATGAAAACTCGCATTTTTGCATATCGGAACACTACAGCTTCCGGTATACGGATGTCAAGGTGACGAGACAGAAATCCAAGTCTGAGCACGACCTTTACGAAAATACTGATGTCGATGTTGTCGTCGCATATGTGTCATTTCACGTGATCAACGTGGGTAAGCGGACCGGTGCCGACGTGCCGCAGCTGTACGTCGCCTATCCGGCGTCGGCGGGTGCGCCGCCGCGGCAGCTTCGCGCGTTTCAGCGCACGCAGTTGATTGCCCCTCTTAAGGGCGTGCTTGTCTCTCTGCCCCTGACGGCTCGTGATCTGTCCGTATTTTCCGGCGGCGCGTGGCAGCGCGTGCATGGCAGATTTACGCTATTTATCGCCGCATCGTCACGTGACCTGCGCAAATCCTTGTTTCTGGAGATTTAAGATTTTGTATTTTGCATCTTTACCTCGTGACAGTCAGGTCATTCTATTTATTTTTGCATCTTTACCTCGTGAAAGTCAGGTCATTTTATTTATTTGATGAGTTCTGTGCGTAATCTGGTCATCGATGACCGTGCAACCGGAGCTGACGCTTTTTTCTATTTGTATGCTATGTATATTTTCTGATGAGTCCGCTGCGTAATCAGGTAGATTACGCTGCGTAATCGTCCTGCTCTCCGAGATGTCAGAACAAGTAAGGTCCTCGTTGTATGTGTGGTTGTATTTTCTAAAGGCTCAAAGTGTGCACAAGTCTCCTACAGTGAGTGAAAAAACAAAGTGTAACAAGTGTGTATTGCCATTACAACATTCGATATTCGGGTGAGGGCCAGAGTCAGGGTTAGGCTGTGGCTTTACTCTCAATATAAGTTTTAGGTTTAGGGTTACGGTCAGAACTTGTGAACGGATTTTTTGTTTGCATTCATAGTCCAGTGACGACGTCGAAACTACACCGACTGAATGCAGAGTATCGTAAATACGCATGTCGTCGAAAATCGTGATGAATCAACGACACCGTGAGCACACATGCAGCGCATGAATAGGACTTGTGACAGTGAGAAACGTGTCTGTTGAAACAGAATGTTCCGACTCCGATTGGACCGATCGACGGTGTTACTACCGGCCTTAAAAAACAAGTGAGGCAGAAGAGGCGAAGTGCGTAGCTGCAGCAATGCGTTGGCCCCTGTCACGGAAGGATCCCGCATCATCAGCTCCAACCACGCCATCGCAGACTTCACAGACGGCCTTGTCACAGTATGGGGTAGCGTCGCCGTCGCTCGGTCCAACAGCACAATCAGCGTCGATACTGCTGCTAGACACCATATATGCATCGTTGCAGGGCCGACGGAGAGAGCAGTTGAAATCTGGCTTCCTCAACCCTGACGACGAGGGCAAAGGGGCGTTGCACAAGACGACGCCGCCCGTCAGTAGGTGACGCCGCAACTTTCGCTTCTTCACCAATTCTCTAGTTCTTCGACCTAATCGCCAATGTAAAGTAAGTTGGTCGTTTTGCTCATGCGCGCGGTTATCTCACGTCCATTCATGCATGTGTCACAACACGGCAGTTCGCATGGAAGTGATGGGCGCCCGCGCTGTCAACATCGTGTTAGGTGTGACGTATGCTGTCATCGTGCTCGCTGTCGCCATTACCTTGTTGGATAGACGCGCCAGGCTCGGCGACCTGTTTATGCCTGCCTCTGGCTATTGTTCAGACGCCGCCGATTCCAACGGCGCAGATGAGCATGCGTTTTTCTCCGCTGACGATCAAATTAGTGTCAGCGGCGCACGGTTCGCACGGCCTACGTGCCAGTTCCTACCGTCGTTCGCGCGCCAGCCTTTCGCTGGTGGTGGCAGCAGCGCCGGCGGCAGTGACGACCACGACGGCGGTGCTGACGTCTCGCTGCTCCCGAGCATGTGGATATCGCCGCGGCTTACGATGCACACGTTCAACTTTCCCTTCGCGTTCGAGATGGAAATTGTGCCTCGGGCACTTCGCAATGGTGACGTCACGACTATTGCCACCCCCACTGCGAAGATCGCCAATAGCACACTTGACGGCAGCGGCGGCAGCAGCGGTGTAACATGGACGACGTCGAACTCGCTGGTTGCGACGCATGTGTCCGTGCTGCTGTTGCCGCCCTCGCACGGCGACGTTGACGACGGCGACAGGAGTGAAGATGGCCTTTCTTTGCAAGCGAACCACACCGCTGTGCGCTTGATTCGCGAAGTCGTTTCAGCGGCGGCGGCCGCCGGTGCCGTCGATGCGACATGTGAGTTGACCGCCGTACAGGCGTGCGCGCGTCACCGCTCGCGCATCGAGTGCGAGTTGCCGGCCACTGGCAGCGGTGATGGTGATAGCGGTGATAGCGCCTGTTTTTGGTGCGGCACTGCCGACGACGGTGCCTGCTGGCCTTTGAATCCGCGCTTCTCGATAGACGCATCCCCTGCCTTGCAATCGACGCCACCGTCAACCCTGCCGGTGGCGGGGGCGACGGCAGCGATGGCCGCCGCGTCGTCGACGGCTGCGTGCGTGCACGTCGAATATTTGCCAATCGGATACACCGTCTGGCAACTATTTCTGTCGCCGTCGTCACCGGTGCCGCGTTGTCCAATTCAGCACACGCCTTTACCCGTCGACGCCGCCGTCGCCGCCCACACGTTATCTCGGCGTGCAAAACACGTGATGCAGACGGTGGAGTGTGAAGCCGTTGCCGACGGCGACGCTGCCGCCGCTGCGCCCTGCGACATCGAGACGATGCCGCTGTCGTCCGCGTACCGCCGCTCTCCGGCGGCGCCGGCACCGACGGTCACGAAGCAGCTGTGTGACAAGCCTGCTTGCGGCCTTATGCGCACGTCTTGGCTTCTCAACAATGATGATTATCCGCTAGGCAAGGCCTGGCAGCTCAAAATGCTCGAAGATGTGGCGTCGCATGCTAGTGATCGTTTCGACATGGTGCTCGTGCTGCGTAGCGATCGCAACCTCGACGCCGCCGGTGATGTTTCATTCAAATTGACGCACACGCGCTTTAGTTATGTTGCACTCAAATCCTCGCTCTCACTTCTCTTCTTCGTCATTAACGCCGCCGGCCTCGTCGTTTTTGTGTACTTTCTGCGTCGTCACAAGCGGTTGGGCGGTAATGTTAATCGCGAACAAAACATGGTGGTGCTCGCGCTCATTTGGTGCGTTGCTTTGGTGTCTTCTGTTTTCCTGTTTTTGTTTTGTCCTGATTTGCATTCTTCTTTCATCTGTTATGCCCCGTTTGTTCCTTTGTTAAGCGCATATATGTCTCTCACAGCGATATGTGTCTATGCATGAAACCGTTACAGGAGCGTGATGGCATCGGAGCCTTTTCGTGAGCTGCACCGCCTTCTGTTCTACCCATTCGCACGCAATATTAGTTTTTATCTGTCTTCCATCGTCAACAGCGGACAACTCATCTTCTGGATCATTATTCTCGACTCGCTGCGTGTGGAGGGACCGATGAATGTACACTTTTTCCTCTGGCCGTTCCTCCTTTTCCTCGTTGGTTTCGCGTTGCTGCTGTGGCGGTACTACATGGACGCAAGCTTTTTTGCAGATATTGGCGATAAGGATGATGTGGGCACGCAACACCTGGCGAATCGCTTCGGATTGCTTGCGCTGGAAACGGTGGTCGGTTTCACGTGCTATGTGTGACGACATCGATTCGTGCTTTTACAACACTGCTGTTGTATATCACACACACACACACATGCACACACACACGCACACACGCACATACACACACGCGCGCGCGCACCGCACTGACGCACATACACTAGAATTAAGATGGTTATGATATCTATGGAATCTCGGATGGCTACACTGGTCATTACGCTCGCGCTGGTATTGATGTCAACGGCCCAAGTGATGGCCGCAACGTGTAATTCAAGTTTTTGTCACACTAATAATGGGGGCAATAATGGCTCACAATGCGAACTTAATGGTCAAACGTATACTTGCGGCGTCTGCTCCTCGTTTGGCGGCAATGGTCTAACTGCTGTTCTCTTCAATGGCGACATTGGTAGCGACGACGCAAAAAGTAAATGTGAAGTTATGCATACGAGCGTTCTCACGTGCACGCGGGACTTCGAATGTCCGCCGAGATCGTTCATTAGATCACCGCTTCAGGTTTGCGCCAACCAGCCGTGCCAAGCTTCCGACTGTTGCAGACAATATTCATCCGATGGTACCACCAACGACTCGGTTGACAACGGTGGCTCAGGTGACTCTGGCTCAGGTGACTCTGGCTCAGGTGACGCAACGGTCGTGAAGACGTGCCAGAACACGAAATTTGACTGCGGTGATAGGGACTTGCAGCTTTTCGTGGTTGGTAGTGCCATACCAGTCATTCTATTGTAACCATTTGCCGTACGTGCCTGACGTTAAGTATGCATATTCAACTCACTCGCATCATTATTATTATTATTATTATTTTTCTTTAGTACAACGGCGAGCTTGACCCGAACGACGTGTGTGATCTAACCGGTTGCACGTTCGCGAACTGCTGCCATGTGGATGAAATGCCTACCGACTCCGACGACGCGACTTTCTGTAAGCACTGGGACGGCTTTCGTAACGGTGCGGTGTGCGGCTCCAACGCTGTTCCGCTAGAAGAAATGCCCTGCGGCGGTATCGCTCCTCCATGCAGTGCTGACGTGTGTTGCGAGGAGGCTCGCATGGAGTGCAAAGCGTACTTCGGTTCGTTGTTAGCAGCTGGCTCTCCCAAGTGCCCGCCGAACTATGTTCCTGAGCCAGACGCCTTTCTGTGTGCTGGAAGCTGTTCGCTCAACGAATGCTGCAAGTACAAAGCACAGGCTCAGCAGTGTGGCGATTGGTTTGGTTCAAGCCCTCCGGAAAAATGCAGCGACGCTAATCCGCTCTATACAAACCATCAAAACGACGACTATGTGTGCGATGGCCCATGCGATGCGAAGCAGTGCTGCTACGGCACGGATCGGCCGACGTGTGAGACTTGGTTCAACGGCGAAACGCAAAATTCTTGCCCCAGTGATGGTTTTCCGCTACCGCCGGCGACGACATTTTGCGCTGCCAGTGGATGCGACGCCGAACAGTGCTGTACGCGCGTTTACGAGAATAACGCGAACTGTGGCCGCTGGCTGTCTTTGCGTAACAGCTGCGTTGATGGTCTGGTACCAGTTGCTCTTTCTACGCAGTGCACTATCCTCGATTCGAATTACCTTGCGACTCACACAATCGTTAATGCTGCACTGGCGGAGGAGACGACGAATAATCTTAAGATGGTGATCGGTACTGCTACTGATAGCGAAACCACCTTGCTTACAGCGTCCGTCTCGACGGTCGTGCAGCTATGTGACCAGGCGACGTGCTGCACGCACCCGAACGGCGGCGGCACTGACGAGAGGTGTGATCGCCACTTTTTCTCGCAGGGCGGCAGCTGCTTAAGCGGCTATGCAAAACTGGTTCATAAAGTGTGCAACGGCGAGTGCTCTCGCTCTCAATGCTGCCTCGCCATTGATTCCAAGCCCACATGTAAAGCTTGGGCGGCGGATCCAGACAACGGCGGCTGCAGACCGATTGAAGAACTCCAAGCGCAAGTGACGTGCGCTGGCGACGCGTGTACGCGTGAGGAGTGCTGCAAGGTGCCGAACTATTGCAAGACGTGGTTTGCTCTCAATTCACATAATGAGGGTGGTGCTTGCGGCGACCTAAAAGCGCGGGATCCCGCGCGAAGATGCATGGGCGAGTGCGACAAGAGCAAGTGTTGTGAGGAGGATGATAAAGCCACCTGCCGCTCGACGTGGTTCAGTAGCAGTGACTTTAAGTGTCGCGATGGTGAGGAACCGCTTCCTGATGTAGTCTGCCCTGGCGGAAACTGCGCGTACTCCGACTGCTGTAGCAAGCCTTGTGAGACGTGTCGCATGTGGCAGGCCGAAGGCAATGGCTGCTCGGACAAGGCGACGCTGCTGTCACCTTCCACCCCGTGTGATGGCAAGTGCGACGAGAAACAGTGCTGCGAGTCGACAGTGGGCATTCCGTGCAAATACTGGTTTGTCAACAACCGCTGTCCGCCAAGGTGGCAGCAAAAGCCGCCGTATGAGCGGTGCTATGGCACTGACGCAATCTCTATTGCGACATCCCCGGTCGGAAATGGCGACGATGGCGACATCGCCAACCTTCAGCCCGGTGTGAAGTTTCCGCTGTTGGCTGCAAGGCGGTGCAACTACCTGCAATGCTGTGACCCTATTGTCATCGATCCGCCGCGACCCACATGCCAATCGCAGTTTTTTGCCAACGGTGGCGAGTGCCCTCGACTCTATACCAGGCTGCCGTTGGTACTTTGCCCCGATGGCGATTGCACGTTCGACGACTGTTGCGAATTCGTGCCTCCGAACGGTACAGAAACGTGCCGGCAGTGGCATAAACGGGCGGAGCCAGGGTGTCCGGACAACATGCGGCCGCTGATTCAAAATCGACCGTGCGATGGAGAGTGCGACATCAAGGAGTGTTGCGAGGTCATTGAGAATCCTCCGTGCCAGACGTGGTTCAGCAACCCCAGGAACGTGTGCCCTCGCGGTACGCGCGAGAGGCCGCCGAGCACGCCGTGCACGTCTGTTCTTGGCCGCCTTGCGAAGCTCACTGTTGCCGGTGCCTATTGTACGGCACGCGACTGCTGCGAAAAAGACGACGTCGAGCCACTGCTGACATGTGCCCAATTGTTTTTCGGCAGATCTGGTGCACTTAGGCCCCGGCGATGCAAATTGAACTACGTTCCAAAGCCTCAAGCCATCTGCCCCCGCGGCGATTGCTCCCACGATATCTGCTGCGAGGCGGACACTCAAACGTGCGCCGAGTGGGCGGACGCTGGCAACCGTTGCCCCCGGTACTACGAGCTGAGAGAAGATACGCTCCCGTGCGTTGGCGACTGTACAGTCCGCCGCTGCTGCAAGCCGCTCACTCGCCCACCGTGCGACAGCTGGTTTGCCCATTCTCGCTGCCCCGCTGGCTTCGACCCGCTGCCTGGCAAAACGCCGTGTGGCGTCAACTCCTGGCTGACGGGCGGCTTTACGAGGCCTCAAGTGACTACTACCGTTGTGCAGCAGCAGCACTATAATGCGGATGATATTCCAACTGCTACAATCACACGCCCCACACGCCGCTTGCTCGGTGAACAGCTCGATGATCCGCTCGGTATTCACAACACTATAATTAAGACTGATCTATATCAGTCTCTTCGTGCTTCTGATTTGATTCAGTTGGAGCAGAAACCAGATGATGTTTATGCGAAAACTGCTGAAAGAGACAACATTAGCCTTCACCTTGCCGGCTTGAAGCCGATCGCTGAAGTGAGCGACGGCTGCTCCTATCTTGACTGCTGCGTGGAGCGGCCTGATATTACGTGTGGCGAGCACGAGATGTTCTCGGAATGGAAGTGTGAAAGAAATGGTGGATCGAGCAACTTTGTGTTCATCTCTGGTGCATTGTGTCCCGGTGGAGCATGCACGTGGGACATCTGCTGCCAAGAGGTGTTGCCGCCCACGCCGGCGCCTGGTCAGTGCCGTGAATTTCTAGCCAGCTATGGCAAACCTTGTCCGGATGGTACACAGGAGAACCAGAACCCGTTCTTTACATGTGAAGGCAACAACTGCACGATCGATCAATGTTGTCTGCCGATTCCGGATCTCGCGTTCTGCAACCGTGGCTGGGTCATCAGCTCTCTTACTGGAATAATCACCAGTAATATCGATACTAATATCGATACCAGTGGCAGTCAAATGCTAGAGGGCGGCTTACAGAACCGAATTTCAAAGTCAAATCGACGCCTTCTCCAAGATGCTGTAGAGCCGATTGGTGACGACAAACTGGCGACCGTGCCCGTTGATGTTCTGACGCAGCGATGTCCGCGCGGCTTCAGACCGCGGCCTTTCCTGCCGCCGTGGCAGTGCGAGGGAACGGTCTGCTTCTGGCACGAGTGCTGCGTGCCTGTTGAGCCTGTCGCCATGTGCAAGGGTTGGTTTACCGAAGGCGCCCGATGCGGCGACGACTACACGCCGCTTTGGAATGCCAGCTGTCCTGACGGCACGTGCGGCAAAGAGGAATGTTGCAAGCTCAACACCACCTCCGACGACGAGCGCTGCCATCAGTTTTTTGAGAATTTTGTATGTGAAATGCCCTACACTCCCCGACCGCGTGCCACCTTATGCGAGGGAACGTGCGATCATCATGAATGCTGCAGGAAGCCAAGGCGGCCGCTCTGCGAATCTTATTTCCTCCAAAATGAATGCCCACCTAACACGGTGATGCGTGATGGTTGGGTACAGTGCAGGAACGCTGATTGCACTTCGAAGGATTGCTGTCGCGTCCCTGACGTGAGCGACGCCACGTGCAAAACGGTGCTATTTGACAATGGTTTTAAGTGCGCTGATGATCAAACGCCGATGCCGTGGGTTGTGTGCCCCAATGGCAGGTGCAGTGAGCAGCTTTGCTGCAAGGACGATTCGGTTAATAATGAATCTTGTTTGTCGTGGCTGACGAATGGCGACCACGCTCCTAGAGATGACGCGTACAACGCTACGTTGATGCCAGCTTTAGTGACCGATAAGTGCCCGGAAGGATCGAGCCCGAAGTGGAACAATGTGTGCATTGGCAGTTGCAACTCTCGTCAATGCTGTGAGTTTGAAACGCAGCGGCGCACGTGTGCTTCGTTCCATCTGAACAATAAGTGCCCCGCCAACACCGTGTCTGAGCCGTTAATCACACCGTGCTCGGGCATTCCGTGCACTGAGGATGAGTGCTGCGCGGAAGAACTAACGTGCTCAGATGTGTACGGAATAGTTGCGTTGCAGCGACGTTACTGCGTCAGCAATAATGTGTACACGGCGACGCCGCTGCCGAACAAGCCGTGCCCTGGAGGTGCTTGCAAACCCAAATCATGCTGCAGGTATGAGATTATTGATGACTCCAGAAAAGTGTGCGGCAATTCCTTTACAGGCAAATGCCCGTTGGGATTCGAGCGTGCCAACTACAAAAAAGAGTGTGTAGAGTGCGGGCCTCGAGAGTGCTGCGAGAAGACTGTGGTCCGCAAGCAATGCAGTGCATGGTTTAACGACATCACGCCTTGGGTGTCCTCAAACCCGACTGGCGAAGCTTCTTCGGTCGTTGTCTCCGCTCACATGACCGTGCGCCCGCGCAACGCATGCCCGCCGCACACCGTGGAGAAACCCGGCGACACGCCGTGCTGGGGCCTCGAGTGTACCAGCGATGACTGCTGTGAGTGCGAGAAGGACGTCGATAAGACCTGCGAAGAAACGCTGTTTGCGCCGCCATCGCAGTTTAAGTGCCCGAGAGGCACAGTGGCGCTACCACATGTCTCATGTCCTTTCGGTGATTGCACCAGCAAACTTTGCTGTTCAAAGGGAACGACTGTCTCGTCCTCTTCCGGTACGACGGCGGTGCTTACCACGGGTCAATCAGCAGGATCCGATGAAGAACCGAAGCCAGGGGATGGAGAACCGGAGCCAAAGACGACGTGCGAATGGTGGCTGTACGACTACAAGTGCCCAGATTACGCAAAGCCGATGGTGAACAACGTCTGCACGGGCCCCAATGGGTGCTCAAAGGAGCAGTGCTGCGAGACAGGAACCCTGACGACGACGTTGCAGATAGGCATGTATGCACCGTGCAAGTATTGGCACCGCAACAATTCATGCCGTCCGGGTTTCGAGAAAAATCCGGATCTTACTCCTTGTACATCGTTCGCAGGCGGCTTTGCGTACGATAGAGATCACATCGGCAAACAGTGCCGTCATGAAGACTGCTGCGCGCCGATCGAGACGTCGATCACCACATGCGCCGCCTTCTTCCGTGAGACGAAGCTAAGTTGCTCGCCAGGCAGCACGCCGCTCCCTGCTGCTCGCTGTCCGCTTGGCGACTGTAGTGTCGATCGTTGCTGCAAGGTCAATGAGCCAACTGGTAGCGACAACGAGCAATGCCGCTCGTGGTTCTTGGAAAAGCCGATTTGGGGTTTTAATCGGTGTTGTCCGCCGACTACGCCGCGCGACCACAACACTCTCTGTAACGGCAAGTGCTCGCACGACGAGTGCTGCGGGGCGCCGGAGCTTGGTTCCTGCAAGACTTGGTTGTCGGCTGGCAACAAGTGCGATGACGGATATTTGGCACTCCCGTTGCAGCAATGCGCCGGTGTAAACTGTACGAGGCGCGATTGCTGTAAGAAGGATACTGACCCCGTCAACGAGACGTGCAAGGCATTTTTCGATGGGTCGGATTCACCAACGTGCAGACCGCCCAATGTGCCGCAGCTGGGTGTGACTTGCGTTGGCTCATGCTCGTACGCTCAATGTTGCGGTCCTGCCGCCGCCAATACATGCGAGGCTGCTCTTGCTCCGGGTGGTGGTGTAACTTGTGATGAAGGTTGGATCCCGAGGCCGCATAACCTCTGCGATGGTGTGTGCGACAAAGAGCAGTGCTGCGAGGATCCAGTGGTCCAGAACGCGTTGTGCGGCTCTTACTTTAACGCGCCTAATAACGGCAAGTGCGGCGTGCAGTACGTTCCGAAGTCGATCTTCGAGCCATGCCTAGGCACTACGTGCACCGAGGAGGAATGCTGCCGCCCATGCGAAGGTGACGAGTGCACTGGTACGTGCGCAGACATTCTCTTCGCCAATGGCAGAGTTTGCCCCCCGGCGCGTCCAGTGCCGATGCCTAACAGACTTTGCCTGAACGGAAACGGCTGTGGCGTCCCGTTCTGCTGCGAATGTGAGGATGGTAATGGTAACGGCAATGGCAATGGCAACGGAAACGGTGGTTGTGGCACCAATGGCAACAATGGCAACAATGGCGGTGGTAATAACGGCGGTAATGGCGGTAACGGCGGTAACGGTGGTGACGGCGGTGACGGCGGTGATGGAGGCGACGGCGCTGACGGAGGCGGAAGCAGCGGCGGCAATCATGAGAGTACCGGAAGTTGTCGATTTTGGCTATTGCGAGAATCCTGCGCTCAGGTCGGGCCTGATGCCACCCCTCTTGCTAACGAACCTTGCCCGCCATCGGGCTGTTCGCACGAGGTGTGCTGCGCGCAATCTAATGCCAGTGGCGACGAAGGGTTGCAGACCTGTGAGACTTTCTTTAATGTCTTTGGCCAAAAGTGCCCTGATCGCCACTCGAAACTGAATGATGTGGAGTGCCCGAACAACAATTGCAACCTCGAGCTCTGCTGCCGGCCCCACGCCGTTTGCACGGAGAATAATTGCGACAAGGCTCTCGGATTTTCGCGCAACTACGACTTTACTGGCAGCTGCGCACAGCCCGAGTGTCAAAATAACACAAGAGAGTGTTGCGTGCGAGCCACGGCTGTGTGCAAGAAGGAAACTTGCGTGGCTCCGGTGATGCCGCGCGAAGGCGCACTTGACGAACCGTGTGTCGACCCGGACCCGACGACCGGTGAGTGTAAAATCAACGGCATTGGCTGCTGCGTACCCCCGTCCTCCGATGGTGATGGTGATGGTGATGCCGATGGTGATGGTGATGGTGATGGTGATGGTGATAGAGATAGTGATAGTGATGGTGATGGTGATGGTAAGGGTGAGGGTGATAACGGCCGAGACGGTACGAAGAAAAGAATCATCGCCTCCAACGTTATGGAACTAGTAAGGTTTAAGACAAATGCGAATGTGAAAACTTGCGCAACCCAGATAAATAATGGTGCTATCAACTGCAGCGAGAAGTTGGCCATTTCGAATGCAGCGTTCTTGTTGTGTGGCGAGAAATGCGATGAGAATACATGTTGCCAGGAAAAGACGCCCGACACAGTTATGTGCAGCACGTTTAAGGCAGACTGTGACGCGCTATTTACGTCGGTAGTTGCGAACGCTGAAGAACAACAGTGTGATCCATTCAATGGGTGCAGCGCCGAGATTTGCTGCGAGGCCCAGAAGCAGACATTGATGGCCCAGCTTGGCCTCGCTTCATACGAACCCATGGTCTCCGGCGGCGACATCGACGCCGTTGACCCGGTCGACGGCGTCGGTCCGGTGACTGACCCGGGAACTGACCCGGCAAACGATCCTAATACGACGGTTGCGACGGCCAGTGAGGTCTCACCCGGCAGCGTCGTCGGTGCAGTTATCGCGACCGCCTTGCTCGTCGGCGGCGTCGCTTTCGCGCTGCACACTAGTGCGTTGAAGAAGGCGGTGTCCAACGCGAATACCTTGTCACGAAGGCCAAGTTCTGTGGAGATGAGCTCCGTCGCCGACGACGGTGCCGCGTTCGCAACGTCTGAAAACTGCGACGGCTACCAGGATGGACAATTGTCCAGCGAGCACAGTGGCAGCGAGGGCAGTGGTAGCGACGGGTCGGGCTCGGAGTAATTGATGTATCTCGTAAGGCTCCGTCCGCGTCGATATTAATATACACTGTTTATAGTGTTACTTGTTTAATTTCGTAGATGTATGTAATGATGGATGTACACACGTTATATATATATATATATTATATATATACATAATTTCCGCGCATGGGATTAACGGTTTAAGTCTGAGCCTGAATTGTCTTGGTAACTGGCCAAAGGCTACGTTTTCTATCCCTTTGTAGTTTTCAATATTCAAGCATTGATTATTGATTATTTTTGAAGCTCAAATATGCTTCGAGCAATTAGTTGCTAATGTTTTGAATAAATTATTAGGGTCCTTAACATTAGCTTCTCTTTCAATTTCTATATCCGAAGTCCAACGTAGCGCGAGTCATGTACTAAGTAGAGCGATCAGGTGACGGGACGAACAAAGAGAAGGGACAAACCCCCAGGAACGAGAGACTGCGAAAACAAAAATAATAATAATAACAATAAATAAGTAAAACAAAAAAAACAAAAAAGGCGATTGAGGATTGACTTTTTCAAAGTCTTAAATCCACATTCAAAATCAAAAATGCAAATAGTTAAATAATGTTTAAAAAATGTTGACACTTGGTCTCCGATGGGGGGTATCAACTCATGGCCACTAAGAGCCATTAAATCATCTCTGACGCGCACACAGTTCACATGCCTCCAACTCATGTTACGTGACAATTTCATGTGCTCACTCTATTTAATGAATCAGCCCATTTTACCGCGCCTTCATCACGGCCCCGTCGACGACTGCTCACGGCACCTCTCATAGCATACGGACGACGCCAAATGAGCTTGCTCGAACCGGCGGAGCGGCGTGCGCATCACCATGTGGGCATGTCGATTCCTGCTGCGCTGACGGAGCAGCTGAAGAGCATAACACGGCCACATGTCGATTCGTTTGACTATTTTCTTGACGACGCGCAGGGCATGCAGCTCTCAGTGGCGTCGCTGCCTATCATGCATATCGACGCCGACGAGGCGAATGCTCGGCCGCGCATTGAATACTGGATCGACGATGCGACCATTGGCAAGCCATCGCGCAGCGGTGCGGACAAGGCAAGCGATACGCGCCTATTTCCGAATGAGTGTCGCGAGGGCGGCGGCACGTACGCTGCCCCTTTGTACGTGACCGTCAAGTACCGCGTCGGCGGCAGCGACCAACCCGTGCAACAGGTAGGATTCCATTTTTTTTTTTTTTTTTTTTTTTTTTTTTTTTGTAATTATCTTCCGTTCGCCGTACTTATTTACGTACGTTTTCTGCTACACGTTTATTTTTATTATTTTGTATGTTTTTATATATTTTCTTTTTTTTATTTTAAAATCCTGCTGCTTCATTTCCTGCAGGTGACACGGCACTGGGGCGACGTGCCCGTGATGGTAAAATCGTCGCGCTGCCACCTGCAGTGGGCATCGCCGGCGGAAATGGTTGCGCGCAAGGAGGAAGCGACCGAAATGGGTGGCACGTTCATAGTTAATGGCAACGAACGTATCGTGCGCTTGCTTATTGTGCCGCGGCGCAACCACGTGTTCACACTCATCCGTCCGTCGTTCCACAACCGCGGCAAAGACTACACGCAGTTTGCCACGACGGTGCGCTGTGCGCGCAATGACCAGTCGTCGCAGACTATCAACTTACACTACCTTAAGACCGGTAGCTGCAATGTGCGCGTGACTTACCGCAAGGCAGAGCTCTTTATCCCCGTCTACCTGCTGCTGCGTGCTTTCATCGACACGACGGACGCGTTCATCTTCAAGAGCATCACGCGCCAGGCGACGGCGACGTCGTCCTCATCGTCACCGTCATCTGCTGATAATAATCAATTTCTCATCGACTGTGCAGAGTCAATCATGCTAGCCGGCAAAGCCAACGGTGTGCTAGGTGAGTACAGTCTCTTCATTTTCGCCTCTTTCTTCTCGTTTTCACTCGTTTTGTGTTATTTGAGTACTCACCCGCTCGTCACAATCTCTCGCCCTCGCTACAGTGCGCGACCGCGCCGAGGCGCTGCGGTATATCGGTTCGCTGGTGCGCACGCGCATGCAGGTTGAGGAGAGTGTTTCCAACGAAGCCGTTGGCCGACAACTGCTCGATGGTGGGTGCTGCTGTTGTTAGCTGGGACCAGGTAACGTCTTTTCGTGTCGCTGCGCTTTCAATTCGTCCACATCTCACGTTCAGCGATCGAATGGTCATGTTACAGAGCACATCTTTATCCACATTGGTCAAGAGGTGAAACGCAAGCCGCCGGAGCTGTACGACGAGACGCTCATGGCGGCAGATGCAGCGGCGCGCGTCGTGAGCGACGCCCATAAGTTCGAGCTGCTCATACACATGATTCACAAACTGTACGCGTTGGTGCAAAACAAGGTGACCGACGACAATAGCGACACGCTGGCGGCGCATGAAATTTTGCTGCCAGGGCATTTGTTTAATATGATGATGCGTGAGAAGCTCTATGACTGTTTGGTTGGCTTCAAAGACAACATCAAGCGTGAGACGCGTATGAAACCTGAGAAGGTGGAGCTGACGTCAAGTGTGTACATGAAGAAGATGTTGCAGGGCGGTGTGTTCGATATCGGACAAAAGCTGCGCTACTTCATAGTCACTGGCAATCTCGTCTCAGTCACTGGTCTAGACCTCATGCAAACGAGCGGATTTACAATCACAGCTGAAAGATTAAACTTCTACCGCTACCTCGCGCACTTTCGCTCCGTCCATCGTGGCCAATTCTTCACTGAGATGAAGACGACGACAGTGCGCAAGCTGCTTCCAGAATCGTTCGGGTTTATGTGTCCCGTACACACGCCTGACGGTAGTCCATGCGGTTTGCTGAACCACCTTGCCGCCGGCACACAGATCCTGACGCACCCTCCCTTGCACGACGAGCGCGCACTCGAAGATCTTCTGTTCGATCTTGGCTGTGTGGAGCTGCCACACGTCAGCGGTCGCGTCTACGGGCTCGACTTTGCTCCCGTCGTGCTTGACGGCCGCGTTGTCGCGTACATCCCTGTTACGCGCATGAAGGCGCTGGTGTCTCAACTGCGACTTTTGAAAGTCAACGGTCACGTAAGCGTGCCAGAGCGTCTGGAACTGCACGTCATCTACGACTTTGCTGACCGCCTGTACCCTGGTGTGTACCTCGCCACAAGCGCTGCGCGTCTATCGCGCGCCGTCAAATACATTGGTGGCAGCGGTGCTGACTCCCCTGAATCGTTCAAAATTGAGTGGATCCATCCTATGGAGCAGCAGTTCCTCGACATTGCGTGCGTACCGTCCGACTTTCGCGAAGGCGAGACGACGCATATGGAATTTGCGCCTGAAACCATGCTGTCTGTGATCGCGTCGCTTACTCCGTTCAGCGACTTCAACCAGTCACCGCGCAATATGTACCAGTGCCAAATGGGCAAGCAGACGATGGGCACCCCTTTTCATTCTATTCCGCACCGCGTCGACAACAAAGTGTACCGCATCCAGTCACCTCAGACGCCCATGATCCGACCAAAGGCGCACTCAGACTATATGGTTGACGAGTACCCGCTGGGCACCAATGCCGTCGTCGCCGTGATCTCGTACACTGGCTACGATATGGAAGATGCCATGATCATCAACAAATCCGCATTTGAGCGCGGCTTTGGTCACGGTAGCGTGTACAAGCAGAAGATTATCGATATCAGTGGCTCGCAAGGCGGCGGCGCGAAGCGTGTCACCAAGGTGACGAAGCGCTTCTGTAACGTGATCGGCGGTGGCCGTCGCAAGAATCGCGACGACGGAGACAACAGCAGCGTGAAGCTGTTTGAACCGTCGCTAGGTGCGGACGGCTTGCCGCGCATCGGCCAGCGCATTCTGCCTGGCGAGCCGCTGTATTGCGTCATGGACGTGGTGACAAAGAAGATGAAAGTGATTAAG
>JACKZZ010018361.1_pt1 | contig 28815 bp, 25 predicted proteins | sample 8027871 | NCBI WGS metagenome assembly JACKZZ01 (sample SAMN15724774, study PRJNA655200) | protist metagenome | isolation source: fluorescence activated cell sorting (FACS) single amplified genomes of... | place: USA: West Boothbay Harbor, Gulf of Maine | collected 2000-07-19
ACTGGATCAACAGTATCTCCATCTGAAGTTAATGTTAAACCATTCTGACTTCCAGTTGCTGATACAGTTTGTACTGTACCTGAACCTAATCCAGTTGCAGCAATACTAATTGCTCCTGCTGTGTTTGTTACTGTAATATTTGCTCCACCAGTTAAGGTTGCTAATACTGGATCTAATCCTGTACTACCAATTACTAATTGACCGTTTGTAGCTTGACCTAGTGCAGTAACTGCGCCGGTTCCACTACCTAAAAGTACACCACCATCTGTGAGGGTTGATGCACCTGTACCACCCGAGGCTACGGGTAAGGCTGTATCTAATGCTAAAGCTGATAAGTCAGCTGATGATCCGGATACAATTACTTTTTTCCAAGTTGCCATTGATTAATTGTTTTTTAAGTTAATTATTATTATTGTTTATACATATACAACTTGAACATTTAAGCTCTATTTTTTTAATATTTTTTAGTTAATCTACACCAATAAATGCTGATGATGTAGTATAATATAGTCCTCCAACTATTGGTGTTGGGGTACCATCTGAACCTTCTCTTGCTCTAAATAAAGCAACACCTTCTTCATCTATTTGGAATAAACTTTGTGTTGGTACTGCAGCATTTTTAATTAAGAAATTTTCATTAGTATTAAGTAATAGTTCACTACTACCTGTTACTCCTAAACTACCTGTTATTTGAGCTGATCCTGTATATGGAAAATCAGAACCAACTGAACCTGATGTTAATGTACTAAATACTGATGCTACTGCATTTTGATAAGCAGCTAAGGCTAAACCTTGTCCACCTGCACCTACATCTGAGGCACCTGCTATCGTCATTAAGTTATTTGATATCTGTGATACCATTAATGTACTAGATTGAGCACTAACTTGACTTCCTGATTCTTCTATAAATGAAGGAATTGAATCACTTGCTGTTGCAAAGAAATTCATTTGATTTACACCTGTTCTAGTTGTTATTTCTGTAATTTCATATTGACCATATAAACCAGCAACTGTAGTATCTACACTGCCTGTTTCAGCTAATGCTGCTGCTATACCCCATTTTAAATCTGTGACATCATAATTAGCATCTTGTGATCCTGTTACATCTCTTAAATCTGAAGGTTCACCTGTACCTACTTTATTAAAAATAGAACCTGAGAAAAAGTACATTCCTTTTGGAGGTCTAATTCTCATTGTTTGGCCAGTAGCAGTTGCTGTTGCATTTTCTGATACTGTAAGTTGGTTACTACCTAAATCTAAAGATGTAATAATTACATCGCCTGAAAATTCTCCACTTGATACAAGTAACATTCCAACCCTTAATTCAGATGTAGTAAAAGTACCACCTGCATTTTCTGCAATATTGGTGATTATTGGAGATCCATTAGTTGTGTCAGCTGTTATTCTAACAAAATTATTTGGGTTTTGTTCTTCTGAGAAGAGCTGTGTTGGTCCATTATATGATAATCTTGCAAATTGTAAAGTTGGATATGCCATTTATTTGTATTTTATTTTTTTAATTATTTTTTTTAATTAAAACCTTAATGATAATGATATTGCTGTAAAGTTATCAATACCACTTACATCTATTCTATTAAAATTGGCACCTAAGTTATATGTTATACCTGCTGGTAAACCTCCTGATTGTCCTGTACCATCCATGGCTTTTGCATCTGCTGATACTAAATTAATATCTTGTTTATCACTATACCCACCTGCTCCTTCTATAAGTCCAGCTGGTACAGTTACTGTTAAACCACTTTCTTGATTTCCTGAAAATAAAGTTAATACATTTAATTGTGATGCTGCATCTGCTCCTCCTGGAGCTGACATTACAATTGCTGTAGTATCACCTGCTGTGCTAGTTACAACTCCTGTAAATAATGTTCCATATTGTCCTGCATCTCCTGAAGTAGCTCCTGAATCGGCAACTGTAACAGTAAATGTATTTGTAGCTGCACTTGCAACTGTACCTATTACATAAGATTCATTTACATTTCTTACTACTACTTTATCACCATTTGATAAACCATGAGCATTTCTTGTTATTGTTAGAGTCGTTGATGATCTAGTCCAACTAAATAATAACATATTACTTGTTGAAGTAGCATATAATTGATAATTATCTCCATCTGAATCTACTAAGTATCTTACTTGTGGGTTAAATACATCACCTCCACTACTACTTGCTCCTTCAGAACCTTTTTCTCCAGTTGTACCTTGAGTACCTGTTGTACCTGTTGTTCCTTGAGTACCTGTTGGGCCAACTGGTCCTATTGGACCTATTGGTCCTATTGTACCATCTGTTCCTTGAGTACCTGTTATACCTTGTGTACCTGTTGTTCCTTGTGTTCCTGCTCCAGTTGTACCTTGTGCACCATCTTCTCCTTTTTCTCCATTTGTACCACTTGCACCTTGTGTTCCTGTTGCACCTTGTGTACCATTATCTCCTTTTTCACCTTGAGGTCCTGTATTACCTATTGGTCCTATTGGACCTACTGTACCTGTTGGACCTTGAGTACCTGTTGTTCCTGTTGTTCCTTGAGTACCTGTTGGACCGATTGGTCCTATTTCACCTTTTTCTCCTGCTCCACCTGCAGATCCTTGTTCACCTTTTTGACCTTTATCACCTGCTCCTGTTTCACCTTGAGTACCTTCTGCTCCTTTTTCTCCAGTTGTACCTTGAGTACCTGTTGTACCTTGTGGTCCTGTTGGTCCATTTTCTCCTTTTTCTCCAGTTGTTCCTTGAGTACCATCATCTCCTTTTTCACCGCCTACTCCTTTTTCTCCTGCTTCTCCTTTTGCTCCTGCAGCACCAGCTTCTCCTTTTTCACCAAATGTACCTTTTTCACCAGTAGAACCTTTTACACCATCTGTACCTTGAGTACCTTCTGCTCCTTTTTCTCCAGTTATACCTTGTGATCCTGCAGCACCAGTTGTTCCTACAGTTCCTTGTGTTCCTGTTTCACCTTTTTCACCACCTTCTCCTTTTTCACCTATTGTTCCTTGTGAACCACCTTCTCCTTTTTCTCCTGCTGGTCCTTGTGAACCTACTGAGGATGAACCAGAATATAATCTACCGTCTACATCAATCATTACAGCACCTAATTGGCTACTAGCTGTTGCTGGTACGTCTACTAATTGTTTAAAGATTACGGATCCTGTTTGAAGTAAAGATCCTGTTAATGTAAGTGAACCAGATATTGTAATGTCATAGTCGTTTGCACCTGTAAATGCGTCTACAGATTGAGAAACTTGTAAAGCTTCTACTGTTTGTCCGGTTACTATACCAGTATTTGATAATGTATTTGCCATGGTCTAAGGTTATATTTTATTATAAATATATAAAGTTTTATTGTCTGTCAATGTTTACTAAAATTGTTGTATCAGTTGTTTTAGATGTAGGTAAAGGCTGAGCCATTTTTCCTACTGCTAATAACTCTTGATCATTATTATATAAGCCTACTGTTGTAACATATGGATCAAAATAAGATTCAGTTGCAAAAGATTGCATTGCACCTATGTTGGATCCTGAGGTTATAATTGTAGGATTAAGAGTATAATTAAATTCACTTTCTCCTAATGTACACTTATATTGCGTCTCATAAATAGTAAAGGAAGATGAAAATGATGCAGTTATATTAACAGTTTCTACAAAGTTTTTAGAGTCATTATTTCCAACTGTTCTACCCCCATAAAAACCATCTCCATATTCAGCATCACCATATGATCCTGTTAATCCTGTTCCTTCTTTTCTTGTTCCCCCTGTAAATGCAACTATCCCATGTTCATAAATAACATTACCAACTGTAATGCTATCTTGAATACTAGAACTTGGAGTAGACATTTGTAATCTACCTTCTCCATCATCAAAATAACTACCGCTGTCTGTTGTAATTTTTAATGATTTTGGTATAATATAATCTCCAAATAAATTTCTTGGAATTGATAAAATACCTATTTCAGGTTCAAATTGATTTATACCATAAATAGCTTCTCCATAATCTACTTCTCCATATGCAGATCCAGTTAGCTTAGCTGCTAAATAAGATGCTGTCATCCAAAATCTTTGGGGTAATAAATCAGTTGGAATAAAATTTTCGAATGCGTTTGACGCCATTCTACCTGTTACTGTTCCATCAGGATTTATTGACTGAGTATTTGCTATTTGAACATTACCATTACTACTTGAAATAAAATTAGAGTAATATAATTGTTGAGTTTGGAAATAAATAGCCGATTGAGAATATTGTGTGATATATCCTGTGGATTCTTGTACTGAAAATTTATTACCTAGATATCTATCAATTCCGACATTAGATGCAGTTAAAGCATTTCCCTCAAATGAGAAACCTTTACTTACTTCTAACGGAGATATTATTATATCTTGTGAATTTAGTGTTTTGTACGCCGCCATCCATTCTTAAAAATCTAATTTAACTCTAATAAGAGCTTCTTTTGTAAAGTCTTTATTTAGAGGTTTTGATAATTTTGCTACCGCTAATAATTCATTTGAATCATTATACATTCCTACTGTTGTAATATATGTTTGTGGATTATTAATAAAGTAGTTATAAATTACTTCTCCAGTTGATCCTGAAATATATGATGGGTTTTCTGAATAGTTAAATTCTGAATTTCTTGCTCTAACAAATACAAAATCTGATGTTATTGTTTCTTCACTGTTTAATCCAAAAGCAGATCCTGATTGAATAGTACCTAATAATCTTAATGGATTATTTCCATTTGTATTACTTGTAGTAACTGTTCCTAAATTTAATCCTTGATCAGAATTTAAATCTAATGCGTCTCCATTAAGTAATATTGTACCAATGTCTGGTAAGAATAAACCATATGAACCACTATCAGTTGTGTATCCTGACCCACCTGAACCTGAATTATATGAATAACCATCTGATCCACTAATTACTTGATATGCTCTCATTGTACCATAATAAGTTGGTACATTAACCATATTTGAATCATCAGTTAATTTTAATGTTGTATCACCTGCTCCAATTGAACTACTTAATGTTAAATTTAATGAACCTGGAAATAAAGTTTGTTTATAAGCTGATCTTTCAATACTTAAAGCATAAATAGAACTACCAGTTACTCCACCAAATACAAATCCTGAATTTTCATCTTCTAATACTAATGTTCTGTATTGTCCATAGATTGTTGAAGCTGGGGATACACCTGGTGCTGCATTTTGGTTAAATGCTAATGCACCACCACCAGTAGAGTTACCATAAGCAATTTCAAATTGTGCCGCAGCTGCACTTCCTGTTGGGTTTTGATCATATACTGTTACATAATAATTTCCTGTTTCACCAGCAACCTGGTTAGATTGTGTAAAGAATGTTGTTAAAGTAGGTAAATTATTTGTCCAGCACGTTTGTGTTTGCGCCTGTGCACTTACTACAAAATCATCTGCTTCTAATCTATTAAATGACATATGTTTATTTTTATGTTGTTGACTTAGTTATTGTAATTGGAATAGTAATTCTTGCTCCACTATCTAATCCATTGAACGTCAATGTACTTACAAGAGTTGAATTAGACCCGAATAATGTATTTACTGTTGTAGCTCTCAATGTAAATTGAGTACCTGTAATAGTAGATGATACATTAGTTCCAATTGTTTGTGTTGATGTTTGATTTGCTGATGTAGCAGCTACTGTATTAATACCTGTAGCATCAAATTGATTTAACAATCTAATATCTGCAATTGTACAGCTATATCCTGATGTTTCAAATACTTGATCATTACCTAAATAATTTAATGTTTGAGGTGTAATTGCTAAAGTAGCTCCTTGTTGTAAAGTTACTCCATCATACCCTACATTTAGGATAGGTAGTTTAGCTGTACCTCTTGGTAATGTAACAAGTTTATACTTCATTATTTGGGATTCTTCTGGAAATGCCTCAAGTAAGGGCATACCATCTATAGCTTCACCATAAAAGGCTGAACCTGATGGATGTGATGGATTATAAAGTGTATAATCTATTTCATCATCTGCTAAAGCAAATTGTGTTATTCTAAAAGAACCGTCATTAGCCGCTAGTAATTCTCTACCTTTAGTAGTTAATATAGCGTCAATTGTTATTACTGAATTATTTAAATATCCCATTGTGTTGTTTTTATATAAATATTGTTATATGTTATAAATATGTTAAGTTATTAGTTTTTTATCCCTTAGATCAGTTATTACTTTATCTGGTTCAAGTTCTATTAAAGCTGTTGGATATTCCGGGAATAAAATACCAGATGGTGTATTATCCGATTTAGCCAATGCTCTTTCAATGTACGCAAAACGTGGTTCAATTGAGCTAGTTGATGACATAGATTGTGTAAAAACAGTGTCACCATTTGCTACTGGATCTCCATTTTCATCAAAGAATTTAGTTACTCCTGTTGTTAATGTATCATCCACTTCTACTCTATCTGTTTTTAGTCCTCCATACGGGAATAAACTATTTAATATTACTGTATTAGGTGAGTATCTATATCTTCTTAATATAAAGAAATCTTTATTAATAGAAGCAGGTACTGCTCTATCTAATGTTAATACTAATTTATTATCTGCTGTATCTTGAGGTGGTACTATATTTAAAATAGTATAAGTTTGAGTTTCATTGTTTTGAAATTTAATTTCATCTCCTACGTTTACAACCCAAGGAACATTATATGATGGAATAGAAGTATCAACTGGTTCTAGTCCTCCTGGGAATTGTGGGTTATTAGAAGCAGTATAAGGTATATATTGTTGATAATATTCTCCTCCATAAGCAACATTACCATTAGATGATGATAATTGAATTTGATCTCTTACATCTACACCTGCTGATTGTGAAAATACCCAATATGGAGCATTTAATGCACCATCAATTTGAGTTGAAACCCCATTTTCACTAACTACTTTAGCACTAATATAAGGACCGTTATACGCAGCAGATGGTGGAACTCCACTACCTACATTTTGTGGTCTAATATTTGGGTTATAATAGTTTCTTTCAGCATCTACGTTTTCATTATTATAATACTGTCTATAAACCCATCTATATCTTCTATCTGCTCTAATGGTTGTATTTACAGAAGAAGCTAAACTAAATATAAATGACCCATATTGAGCAGTATTTTTACTTATACCTGCTTGATTATATGCATTTTCAAATGCTGTTGGATTAATTTGAACATACATTTGTTTATTACTATTCCTTAGTCCCGCATTACTAGATCCTAAAGCATTTATTAAATCAATATCTATTGTTTGGTTGTTACCAAAATAACCTCTAAATATTGGTCTTTCTACTTGTACCATAGGCATATCTATCCATCCTGAATCAGTTGTTCCAGAAGTATCAGTATATTGTAGTTTAACAAACATAAACCCAACATTAGTTCTATTATAATCTGATTTATCCCAAGTACCACCTGCATCTGTTCTATATTCTTGAGGCATGGTAGACGGAAATTCAAACTGTGCTGTAAATGAATAAACATCAGATAAATCATCTCCAGTTAAATAATTATATCCTGGAGGAGTATCACCAGAACCACTTATTGCAAAATAATCTTGGTTAAAATACATTTCACCTACACCTGCGTAGGTTGCTGTTCCTCCTACTGAGGTACCATTTGGAGCAGGTGATTGTGGGGATACAATTGATGATGAAGCTTGTTCTATAGTAGATAGGTTCACTTCACCATATCTAGATGCAGTGTTAAATGTAAATAACCCTGCAGTTGATGATTGGTTTAATGCATTTGTTATAGGAATATTTTTATCATTTTGATTGTTAGTTTCAAAATTCCTACCATTCGCAGACATATTATAGCTCAAGAATGATGCTGTATATGTTGATACAACACCTGGTTGGCCTGCTAATGGAATAGAACCACTAACATCACTACCAGCATAGGTGTTTGCACCTGTTTGTGACCATAATACTGCTACAGGTTCTTTAGCTACATATTTAACTGAGTTTAATCCGTTTAATTGGTCATATTGTGATGAACCTGAAATTTGTGCTATACCAACTCTTGCTCCTTCTCCTTCTGTCCATGTACCTTCAACATCAAAAGCAGTATATGGAGATAAATTAGGTTGTAAAGCATCTCCTGAATCATTTATTAAATATTTTAAGTTAAATTGTGTTACATTATTTACTACTGGGTATGGGTCTATTACTTGATCACAATAAGCAAAATATGCTGTTTGATAATCAATTACAGGTAAAGTACCAAATCCATATTCAGATCCATCATCTCTAGTAAGTAAATCTTGTCCTCCTAAACCATCAATAGTATTAACATCATTAGCTGTTGTTCTACTTCCTAAATATCTAGGATTTATATGTTTAACAGCTGTATAATAAGATTCTGGTACTGTAGATTTTTGTGCTGATCCCGATAATATAGGGAAGAAATTCAATGGATGAAAACCACCAAAACCTGAAGATGTTGGTTGAGGTTCTACAATTTGAATTCTGTTATTAATTCTTTCTGATGTTATATTAGCATATAATGGTTGACAATCAACAGTATTACTAAATCCTAATGTTCCTGAAAATGCGTTTTCTATAAATGTTGGTACTCTACCATCACCTTGTCCACTTTGAGTAGGTGTAAAAAATTCTAAATTGTAATTTCTTACTACTAATGAGTTTTCTACTGATGCCGAATTAAATGACCCTGAAGATACATGCAATGCCATTGATAAACAATCTTTAATTGCTATAGATTCTGATGGTATTGAAAAACTAAAAGTTACAGGAACACCTTGACTTTGAGTATGAATAAATGCACTTGAATATATTGATTCTGTTAAAAATGCATCTGTTGTATTTGGTACACTAGTTGGATAACTACCTGTATATATTCTTAAAGATGCTGTTTGCCATGTTGGTCCTTCTCCTGTTTCTCCTTCACCATATTCTGCAGTTGAATAATCATCAATACCATATTTTGAACCTGAATCACTACCTGTCCAAGCAGCTAATAAAACAGAAGCTGTAACTTGAATATCATTTTGGGGTATTTGGTTAAATATATAAAGCCCATCTATAGATTCAGACAATGATTGTGAAAATGAAATATAAGTATCATTCCACCTTGTTGAAAATACATTACTAGGTGTAGTACCTGGTCTGGATGGATTATTTATTTCAACATTAAATCTTGACCCTACATAGGTACCATCATTAAATCTACTTGAATTAGCACTATCACCATTAGCATCTGATGCTGAAGTGCTTCCTACTATACCAACAAACGTTGCTTGTCTATCAGCTGGTAGATCAAAAAATCTAGAATCAAATGAACCTCCTGATCCAGTAAAAAATACTCTTATTGTATTAGTTGATTCGTTTACAGCATTATACCCTACATAAAAATCATAGTCAGTATATAATCCAAATTGAGATGATCCTGATGCTACACTACCATTAAATCCTTCTTGGGTAAATGTACTACTAGTAAATGAATATGAACCCGTTTCAAAGGCAACATTATCATTAGTATAAGGAGTAATATTTGGGGTAACTCCTTGTTGTTGGCTAATAATAGATTCTAATTGAGGGAAATCAATATTTGATCCACTAATTGGAGCATTATTTCCAAATAAACTAAATGGGGTTGATGTAGTTGGATTAGATACTGTTAAAGTCCAATAAGAAGATAATGTATCTAAATCAATAGTGTCTATATTAAATTCTACATATTCATTATTATTGCTATTATCTACTTTATACTTTCCTCCATCTTTTCCTCTTATTATAGATTCTGATAATGGGCCTAATATTTGAGCAATGCCTTGATCGTTTTCAATGTAAACTTCAGTAATAGAATTAACTGTAGCATTATTAAATGCTATTTTATCTACACCAGGGTTTCCACCTGTTGTTGAAGTATTAAATTGTAATGTTGTTCTTGTATCTTGATAATTAACCCCTTCTTGATATACATAATATGCTGCTCCAACTGCTGGGGGAGATGTTAATGTATGATATTTAGTAAAAATAAAAGGATGAACACCTCTTCCACTATCAAATACAGTAAATGAACCACTATCAGCACTTGAAGATATAGCTGCTGAAGTATTACCTACTATAGATAATTGTTTTTCAAGAAATTTTCCTGCTATATCTCCTCCAGTAGAACTTTGTGCGTTGGTATTAATATCACTTCCTGTTGGAGAATAAGGAAAAGCGGGTGTTCCAGATCCCGTTTCTGTTAAAATATATGCTTTATAAGGTCTATGTAAGTGGGGATTATATCTGTAAGTTTCTCCATCTGTTCCTCCATCCTGGTTATAACCTCTATATACCCATAATTCTTGGTTATTCGTTATATCAATAGAAGTAGTATCAATACCATTTTGTACTACATAAGTAGTATTCATTCCTAATGAAGATATTTTTGATGTTAAATTAGGATCAAAATTAGCACTAGGATCTTTACTTGAAGTCAAAAGAGCATTCATTCCAGCTTTGGTTGAAGAACCAGAAACTAAAATTGTATTTTTTTCTTCGTTTAAGTAATATTGTATCGTAGCCATTTAGTATAAATATTAATTTTTTATGGATTTAAGGTGTTGGAGGAACATATCCTGTATTGTCATATATTTGTTGAGTTACAGTACAAGATGAATTATTTGTAGGACTTGTTAATGATTGTACTGTTACTATCGCAGTTCTAGTAGATAATGGAGATGATAAACCACTTGGATCATTATCAACATTAACTAAAATAATAGCATCTCCTGTTCCCGAATTTGCACTTAAAGTTACCCAACCACTTCCATCTAAATAATTTACTAATACACTCCAAGGTAAAGTTTGATCTGTAGCCGTTATAGTAATCTGTCCTCCGAAATAGTTAACCTGTTGGAAATTAGTTAAATTTTGACATTGAATAAACAATGTTGCTGGGGTTGGAACAGATATAGTTTCAATTAAAATATTACTTGCTACTACTGGTGTAGGAGTTTGTAATGTCGTAAACGAGGGTCCAATTGGTACTGCTGAAGCGGTAATTGATCCTGTATATAATTGTAAATCAGTTGTTCCTAAATTACCTACTAAACTAGAATTATCTAATACTTGTAATGTTGAAGATGGAGCATTCATAAACCATGGAATTTTACTTCCTGTGTATGGTATTGAACTATCAAAATCCATTTCTACAGACCCTGTATTAAAATTACCTAATGTATCTGTACTAAACCCACTTCCAGAATCTACTCTATATACAGTACCATCTGTGTTTCCTTCAAAATAATTTGATTTAGCCCAACCTCTAAAAAATGATTCTGTTGGGAAAGTTGGTATAGGTGGGAAATATCCTTGTGCTACTGATTGTGTAACACCTGTACTAGGAATTACATTTGGATCTTCTCCTGATGCTGTAGCATAGTAACTATAAACACCACTTGCACTAAAGGTTAAATCATAAAATAAACTATCATATGAAGTAACTGCATCTGAAGATGGTTCTTGATTAATAATTAATAAAGTAGCATCTTCTGTAGAAGGGTTATTATCATCTTGTATAGATGAATTAGAAATATACCATGTTTGATACCCTTGTATTAAATTACCTAAATAATCTTGTGCTCCTGTTAAATTAAGTGTAATATAATCTGAATCTTGTATAAATGGTAATATTGAAACTCCATTTACATCAGCATTAGATATTTTAATATATTTTACTTTGTTAGATATTGATGATGTAGTTGTTACTATATCATTATTACCTAATAATATTTTTAAAGTTTGGTTAGTGTTAGGGGAATTAAATCCTGCAGCAATTAAATCAGAAGAATCAAAATCTAAAACTTCATTAACAACATATCCTGAACCTGTTTCTTCAACATAAGCATTTATTTCAACATTTGGTCCATTTCCTATAAAACTTTGAGTTAATCCTACTACTAAACCAGTTCCTGTTCCTGTAGTACTACTTGGAGATAAACTCGCTGTTATTTCAGGTGAACCTTGGCCAGGTCCTGGATAAGATGAAAATGGTTGTTGAGTTATATTTAAATTTTGCCCATTAGGAATTCCTGTAAATGAACTTTGTGAAACATCTGTCCACATCCACACATTACCAGCTAATGGTAAATTATTAATTGATAAGAAATTTTCTTCTGAGAATGAATCTGAGTCAAACCATTGGATTCTAAAGAAATAATCTATAATAGCATCTTGTCCAAAAAATGCATCACATATTTCATTTGCTCCTACTTGTATTGCATTTCCAAATTCACCATTATAAAATTCTCTTTGATCAATTCTAGGATAATTAACAGGACCAACTTGGTTAGATCCCGTTTTAGATTGTTTATATGGAGGAGTAATACCTAAACTTGGTACTATTGATTCACTCCATGTTTGTTGAAAATCTGGGTATTGGGAAAATAAACTAGATGCCGATACTTCAGCAGCAGTTTTACCACTATATGGTTCACCTTTTATTGTAAAGCAAATATCTATCTCATTCGAAGAACTAAATTGAGCAGGTGGGTTATTTTCTGTTACAGTTAAATAAAATTCAAACATATTAGTATAATCACCATAAGGTGCTATACCATAATCATCTACACCATATCCATCAAAATACACTGTTGTATCTATTTGATGTGTAATACTAACAGATCCAGATGAAACTTCTACAAATACTTCTCCTTCTAAAGAAGCTGTATGTACTAATCTTAAAAAATCTGTGTAATTTTGTCCACTATTTCCTTCAACATTTATACTCATTGTATTAGTAGTATTACCTACTGTAGTACTAAATACAGTTTCACCTACATTTTCATTTGGGTCTAATAAATCATTTGATGAAGTAAAAAAGTATCCTAATAAACAAGTTGTGGTTGCAGATTGGCTAATAGGTGCAGAGAATATACTATTATATGGTTCAAATACACCACCTGTTCCACCTCTAAATACTTGGATAGAAGAACCACTAATTATTCCATCTTGTGGGTATGAAGTACTTGAATTTGGAACTTGATAATCTCTAGCAAATGATTTTACACTACCTGAATATTCAGGGGTAGTAAATGACATTGATGGAGGAGCTTGTCTGTTTCTTTCTAATAAATTTTGTTTAATTACTACACCTGAACTTAATGTTGTTCTAGCTGGTGTGAAATCCTCAATCATTTTAAATAATGAATTGTCAAAGAATTTTATTAATCTAACAAAATCTACTACATCATAACTGTTTATATATTTTGTAAAATAAGCATCTCTTAAAGCATCTAATTGTGGGTATGAGTATCCTGACTCTGATATTTGTCTTGGATCACCTATATAATCTCCTAAATTAAAGGCACCTATTTGTGCTATAATATCATCGTTTGTTTGATCCGTAGGTGAAAATGCTACTTCCAAATAATTTATACTTGGATTACTTCCACTTGGGTAAACTGATTGTTGTATTGATCTATATGGACTTAAAGTAGAACCTGTTGGTAATACTTCTTGGTCTATTTTAATTTTGTCAGAAATTCTATTTTTAATACCTCCTGGTACTTGGTTTAAATAGATACTTTCTGTGTTTTGTATAAATGATCCTGATAGAAAGAAATTACTATCATTAGCAAAGGATTGTGTTATGACCCATGAGCCTGTTATTTTAGGATGAATAGATTCTCTACTACCTGTATTTAATTCTGTACCTAAATCTGCCCTAAATACTAATGTATCTGGTGTTTTATTAATTGTATTACCCTGTGTTGAATAAGGATTTACCACATAATCATAAAATAAACTTTCACTTAACGGTACATCCCAATATCTTACTTCTTGTAAAGCACCAGTTAATGGTAAATAAGTAAAAGTATTAAGTACTAAACCACTGGCACTTGGGAAAGATGCTATTTCTGCACTTTTAAAATATTGTGAAGTTGCTCCTACACTATCAGATCCAGAGAACCCAATTTTTTCTCCAATTTTATTTGCTACAAATAAAGAACCAGTATTTAAGGCATCATAATCTATAGTAGCCATAACTGACCACCATCCTCCATCAAAATAAGGTAAATCAATACTACACGTACTATTTAAATTTGTATTACCATCCGCCCAAAATTTTAAGGTACCATAAGCATTGCTTTGGCTAGGTACTGATCCAGAATATGAACCACTATCCATTCCTGAGCCTGTATATTCTAAAGTTACAGCCCATTTATTAGCATCACCAACAGCTAAATTATAATAAGCTGAAGCAGTTGGTATTCCTGGTGTTTTAAATCTAAATTGAATTGATTTTGGTGTATTTTCACCTATATCAGATCCCTCAGGCCATGCTGTGTTTCTTACAAATGAAGAAGTTATTTGAGAGTTTTCTCCATTTAAATGTAAAGCATAATTGTAAACATTTTCACTATAATCCCAATCTCTTAATTCGTTTCTATCTTTACCTCCAAATTCATTTATTCTTAAAATCGTATCTGGGATTCCGTAGGATGTTATTAATGCTTTTAAACCAGTTGTTGTACCCTTAGTTTTAAGTAAATACGGTATATTATGATAAATTCGTTTATATAATGACTTATTTACATTGTCTAATGGCACTATGTCATTTGAAGCAGATATTTCAGTATTCACGTATTCAAACCCAGAAGGTGTTGGAAAACTACCTGTTATTTCTGGAAATGGGAATGTACTTCCTGATGGAGTAAGTCCTAAAAACGCTGTATATAAATCACTAGTATTAAAGTTATTAGAATATAATTTAACACCAAAGTCTCTAATAGCATCTGCTACTAAATCTTTTGAAATACCAAAATCTAATCTATTATCAGCATCAAATCTTGTTGTAATATTTTTTGTATATAACCAAGTGTTATCATATTGTTGAGCAACCATGTCAACAAATAAAATATATTTTTGGTTATCAGTATCATCTCTTAAATATTCAGGTATAGCATTATAAAGATAATTATCATTTTCTTCATCATAATTAGAAGCAGATAAAGCTTGACCACCATAATATGGACTACTCGGATTAGCATTACCTAACCAATCTAATGCAACAGCACTTTGAGTTGGTTCTAATATGTAAGGAGGTTCTGAATTCGATTTTGGATATGATTTTTCAGATCCACTATTAAAATACATAAAATATTCCCAACCATCAAAATTAGAAATTAATGCACTAATGCTAGTAGTTAATTCTGATTTGCTTGAACTATAATTAGCTGCGTCTATTGGAAGTGCAGCAATAGCAGCACTTGAAGATTGAATCATTCCTACTTTACTGTAGAAATTTTCTATTCTAGATAACGCAGAAGAAAAGTAAATAAAGTTATTATAATCTGTATAATCAACAGATATATCAATTTCTTTTCTATCTAATACATTTTTTAATTGTTGATAAGAACTAGTTAAATCACTTTTAATTAAAGTATCAAAATTAAATTCTTGTGATGCTTCTCCACTTTGTTGTGTTATTTGTATACTATAATTAGGGCCTGATATTACTTGAAAATCATTTGGAACAAATTCAATTTCAGGAAATTCTACATTATACGCTTGAGGAGAAGATATTTCTTCTACAATCCATAATTCATCTTTTAATCCAAAATTTTCAGGTAGTGGTTCGTATAATTTAACAAGTACTGAAGGGTTTTCTATATCAGTGTTGTCTAAATCTATATTATTACATATAACTTGTTGGTCTGATCCAAAATTAAGTAAAAAATCTACAAAATATTCAGCATCAGTTCTATATTGAATAAAGTCTAAACTTGAAGTTATTATAATATTATTTTCAATAACATTACTTTTTAACCTTACTTCTGTTCTATCTCCACTTATTTCATCTATGTAATAATTTACTTCAGGAGAGGATCCTAATCTTTTTCTATAAAAATTATATGTTGAAAAGAATGAACCTTCTTCATATCCTAAGTTTTCTAAGTCTTGAGAGGGATAAATAAATACATCACCATTTATAACTTTATAATTCTTGCATTGGTAAACGTTATCACCAGGAGCAGGAAAAATTAAACTTTGGTCTTCACCATAAGCATAATATTCTATATAATCAGTAGACGAAGTAAAAGTAGTATCTAATTTAGATGAAGCTATTAAAGCAGTATCTTTATCAGTATACTGTTGATATTCAAAAGTTGATGGATCAACTTGATTTATTATTATGTTATCTCTTTCTTCCATATTTAATATCCTCCGCCTCCGCCGCTACCTCCTCCACCTGCTGGTGATGGTGTACCTGAAGTGCTATTTGAATTTACTGGACTATTAGATACTACTGTATCTGCTGTTGTATTTTCTTCTGTTGGGCTTGATGGTTGATTATCTAATTCAGCTAAAATTTCGTTAAATTGGCTAGAATCAGTTAATTGAGCATCTTCTATTGTGTTAATGTCTAAATTTAAATTTTGTCCCGTTGTTGCTTCTACTAAATCTACTTGTGCTTGTAATAAATCTCTTCTTAATTGTGTTATTTCATTTTGTAATGCTTCTATTTCAGCAGAATTAGTTTCATATCCTATATATTCTGTACTTGTTTCAATTAAATATTCATGTGAATTGGTGTCTCCAAAAGCAGGAATATCATAAAATAAAGCATTATATTGGTTAAAAAAGTCACTTACAGTAAATATTTCTCCTATCTGTGTATTAATAGAAGATACCCCTAGCTGATTAAAAGTAGTGTCAATCACTTTAGGATATTCTATTTTAGAATATACTTTTTTATCTAAATCAATTTTACTGTTTTGAGACATATTTTTACCCGTTTACTACTTTAAAATAATAATTTTCATCCATCACTATAGTTTGTCCATCAATTTCTGTTTGGATTAATATATTATAATATCTTTCAGGTTCCAACCCATTCATATAAACGGTAAAATAACTTGATGTAGGATCACAGCTTATTTGAGTAAATTCTTTGTCAAAATCAATTACAAATTCATTTGTATCTAAATCCTTTATAGCATAATATGATGCAGAGGGTAAAGCATGGTTTGTAGTATATAGTGATGACGTTTGGAATGTACGAACTGGAAATTCAGGACGCACGTTTAATCTAAAATTATTTATACTTTCACTATAAAATACTCCTGCATTATTATCTAAAGCAACATACATATCTGGAGTTGAAATAACATCTAGTTGTTGGATATCAAATGTTGATATTGTAACTACTGTATCGGTTCCTCCTTCAACAATTGCCGGTAAGGCATTTATTTGAGCAGCACTCCATGTTAATTGATCTCCTGCTTTGTAACCAGTTCCTATATCTTTAACAAATACATTTACCATATTTGGCTCATTAAATGTAACCCCAAATGTTGCTCCTGTACCTGTTCCACTATTAATAGAGGGTGCAGGTAAGGATTGTGTAAATGAACATGATATTGATGATGAAATTGTTGTAGAGTAGCCTGAACCTGTTAGTGTTCTTCCTATTTTAAAATCTCCACTACTAGTTGAATATGTAAAATCTCTCCACTTTATTTCTAATTCTGGAGGGTATATTGTGTTTGTATCTACTGAATAATAGCTTAATTGGGGAGATATCGCACTTGAAGTAATAAATTCTTGTGATTCTTCCCATTTAACTATAAATCCTTCATTAGCAATTTCAATCTGGCCTGCATTAATATTTTTTGATGATGAATACCAAACTTTTAAAATATCTGTTACATTAACATTTAAATCTTTTTCACTTCTTAAGTTAAAAGATTGAGAAACACCCATGTTTGCGTTATTAACATTAGTATAATTTCCTGATCCTGTATACCAGTTACCCCCACCTGCATTATTACTTCCTGAAAAAGAAGCTGTAGTTAAAGGTACATATCCAGATGTAATCCATTTATTTGATCCTGAATAATCTGTAAATACCCAACTAACACCATTAGTTGCTTGTTTATTATCTAAATATTGTCCTGTACCATTATTCCATGATCCTGATATTGGCCATACTTCAACATAAGAGTTTATAATTACATTACTTGCTTTAGCTACATATGCCTTTAAACTACCAGACCAATTATTAAATTCAGAACCTGTTACTTTAGCTATTACGTCAATAGCATTTTCTATTTCACTTTGATCAAATTGAATAATAGATCTAGCTACTCTAGCAACTGGGTTTGATTCCGTTACATAATTTGCCACATCCAAAATTGGATCTAAACCTGTATTCATAGCGGGATAAGCACTATAAATAGAAGCATCTTGAGAAGGAAATAATTTATATATAGCCATAATTATAGTTTTACAACACTTCCTTTTATGTCAGTGTTAGGATATTTTAATTCAAAAATACTTGGATCCAATGATGGAAATATAGTGCCATTTTGATTAGCACCATTCATATCATAAGCCCACTGTGAATATCCTGATGTTGTTCCTGCTTTATTTGTCAATATAACATTTTTAACTGTTTGTACCCCTTCTAATGAATCTAACATTACATATAAGTCAGGTACAATAATAGGTTGATTTATTTGCCATTTATCTATATTAAAATAATCTTTTAAAGAAAGAATACATCTTTCTATTACTTCACTACTATTATAATTTGGATAAGTAATTATTTCAAAATTAATTCCAAAATTAATAACAAATGCATCTTTTATACTAATAACATCTCCAATCATTCTATATTGATTTAAGTATGTTTTTAAGTTATTTTTTAATGAATCTGAAGCTGTTGTTAGATGACTATTAATGTTATCTGTTAAAACATATAAATCTAACGTTGTGTTTGCTTCATCTGCCTTTGGTTTTTGGGTATATGCTTTAGATATTTTACCATATTTAGAAGGCATACTAAGTGCTCTTACTAAATAATCGTCTGCAGTTACGTTTCTTAATTGAGTTGAGAAATTAGATATACTATTTTGTCTTATTTCTTCTATTGTATCTCCATCTTTACCGCCTGAAGCAGCTAATGGGTTAGTTGAGGCTATTGAATCAAAAACAAATTGTGCCGTAGTACTATTTAACCCACCATTAATAAAATTAATAGTTGATGTATCTACTGTATTAAGTGTATTTGATAAAATATTAGATTGAACACCACCACCTTTATAATATCTTACTGTTAATGTTGTATTTGTAGGAGGTGTACCATAAGTATTTGTAAAAATAAAATTAGTTGGGCTATAAGCCGTAGTTAATTTACTTTGTTCAAATGGTAAACCTAAACCTACATTAAATGGGTTTGGTATAATTTCTTCTGTTGTATTAGAAGGATTACCAGCACCAAATTGTAATTGTAATTGAGTTGAATTTAAATATCTTGTTGCATATCTATTTTGTACTTGTTTTGTTTGTAATATAAAAGGTGTATCTTCATCCTCATATGTGTTAGGACTGTTTATATTAGTATTTCTTAATCCATCATAAATTAAATCTTGTCCTAAATAATCTACTTCATACCATTTATTCCCATCAGAATCAATTACATCAATAATTCCTGCTATTTGAGTATCTTCTAAAACTAAAGTTAAAAATTCTTGTGGGTCAGATACTTGAAATGTTTGTTCCGCTATAGTACCAGAAAATCCTTTTCTTGTTTTCTTTAATAAGTAATATTGTGGGTTTCCACTTGATAAAGAAGCAACAGATATTTCAGTTGGGTCCATTGAACTTGATACTGAAAAATCAATTGGGTCTTCTATTGCAAATTTCTGACCTGTCCCATTATTAGTTGTAATTTGAGTATTTGAATTTACATATAAAGCATAATCATAATCTGGTATGTAAATACTACCTGATAATTTTGCAGGTACTTGTTGGAAAAATTCTATGCTGGTTTCAGCTAAACCTGTAACTTTAGGTTTATATCCGTACATATAAGCCATATCATATAAGTTATCATTCTGTCTCGCATACTGTAAGAAATTTTCTTGAATTTGGTTATCCAAATAAAAAGATAATACATCACCTACATAAGCAGCTTGCTCCATAAACATCATACCTGGGGATGATGGGGTAAAATCTGTGTATACTTGAGGGAAATAAACTTGAGAATAGTTAATCAACTGACTTCTATACTCATTAAAATCCTTAGTTATGTAATTTATATTTCTTCTTACTGCCATTATGCAAAATTTAATATTACTTCGTCTTCTATATTTGTATCCTCAATAGCATAAAATATTTGTACGGTTACTTCGTTTTCATCTGGATTGCCTAGTACATTTAATTCTTTTACTAATACACTAGGAAATTCATTTGTAATTTTAGTCTGAACATCTTCTTTTAGAAATTCTAAATTGTTTTGACTAATTTGACTAAAAATAAATCTTCTTAATCCACCTCCAAATTGTGGATTACCTGGTCTTTCTCCGGGGTTTGTTAAAAAATAATTTATTAAATTGTATCTAATAGATTCAGCTGTTGTGTAATTTGGAGTAAAACCATTTCCTTCAGAAAAAGGTAGATTTACACCTATACCTATTCTTGGTCTTAAATCATTAGGGAATTGTTGTACTGCTCCAAATGCCATAATTTATTATTTACTATTCATTAATCCCATAATCTGGTCCATACTAACAGTTCCTGATGGTAATGTTCCATTAGGACTTGTTGTATCAGTACTTCCTACTTGTAGAGGCATATCTGCGGTTGTAGCATTTAATGTGCCTTGTGCATTTGGTCTCATACCATCTAAAATACCCATCATATTTTCTCTTAATTTCATTTTATCATTTTCGGGTAATGGAGTAGTTGCAACTGAAGTTGATTGAACTTCAGAAACTACTGTTTTAGGAACGCGTACAGCTTCTAAAAGAATATCTTTCATTTCTTCTTGTATTGCTTCTTTTACGGCTTCTTTTACAATAGTTTTTAATTGACTTAATTTCATGTTATTATTATTTAGTTATAAATATGGTTTTAATCTGCTTTTAAATCGTTTTGTATAATATAAAATGATAATTCATCGATTAATATTTGATCTTGTGCACTAAACGATGGTTCACCTTTTAAAATTATTATTCCTTTAGAATTTTTAGCAATAGCTTGTCTTCTAGGTAAATCACCTACTTGTGCTTTATCTACTACTTCTACTGACATACTAAACCCATTTACTATTTTTAATTCAGGTTCACCCTGTTCTGCACTTTGTTCTTGTAATGCTAATAATTCTTTATTTAAGGGTTCAAGTCCTGCGTTAGGGGTACATTCTTTAATTAAATTATCGATAGTTTTCATATATCTTAAGATTAAAATTAAAGATATAATTAAGAATATTAAAGCTATTAATAAATTTTTCTTTAATTCTTTATTAATCCCTGCTATTTCTTCAAGTAAATCTTGTATACCTTCTAATTTACTAATTAAGGAATAAGGTACACCTACTCCGGGAGGTACAGATACAGGAAATGATATATTTGCAATTGCTTCTTTAATTCCAATTAAATATTTAGATAAATATAAAAATAATGCTGCTAAAGCTGTATTTGCTATTATAATTGCATATATGTTATTTAATTGTCTAACAATTGAGTTTCTTTTTTTTAATATTTCTGCTAAAAGTAATTCATCTGGGCATTTCTGTAGTTTTTGTTTAGCTTGTTCTTCTTTTGCTATACCAAAATACAACATTAATTGAAATGCTAAAGGTAGTAATTTAGTTTGAATAACAGTAGAGGGTTTTAATACTAAACTAACTAAAGCATTTAATGTTTGTTCAACCGTATCTAATTGTTTTTCAGCTAATTTTGCTGCTATTTTAGTAACTTCAACTATTGCTTCTTGAGCTGCTATTTTAGACGCATCTTCTATATCGAGCATTCCTATAGGTGATTGATCTTGAAAAACCTCACCTTCTAATGTTGTAATATATTGAATGTTTGGAGCATATTCCCCCTTGGTCTTTGTTTGTCTTTGGGATTCAGTATGAGGTTTATCTGATTTATCTATGAAGGTTACAAAAGGTGTTACTTGTTGAGGTAATATTATTCTATTAGCAGCATCTAAATAAGGCACACCTAATGTAATTTTCCACTCTCCTTTTTTATTAGTAGTTACATATTCATTTCCTTCAGCTTTTTTAGCTTCATATAAAATATCACCATTAGTGTCTTTTAAAATTTCTTTTGTTATTATGTTAACACGAGGTTCTTTAGTTATAGGAAATAATCCTAATTGGGGTTGTACTTGTATACCTTCAATAGGTTCTTTAGTTCTTTCATCATATACAATACCTTGAGTGGTAAAAATGCCAAAATAAGGGATATATTTACCATATTTTTCTCCTAATTCTTTTCTTTTTTCTTCTTTAAGCTCCTCTATTTCTTCTTCGGTTTTACCTTCTTGAATCTCTTTAAAATTCTTAAGGTCCAAGCCTTTTACTTTTTCAAGTACTTTAATTCCAGCAGGAGATTGGAGGAATGTAGACGCTATTTTAAGTAAATCTTCCATTAAGATAATTTTATTTTATCCGACAATGCTTTTTGATAGTTAGTTATAAAAGTATTAAACTGTTCTATTAAAGTCTGAGCTGGAATTTTAGATGTTGTTAATTGAGGTTCTTTGGTAATTTTTTCTACCAGTGTTTTCATATTTTTCATTATTGGGACTAAATATTCCATTAAATTATCTCCCAAAACAGCAGATTGATCAGCGTTTCGTTTCCCCATAGATATATTACCTTCAGGAGCTAATATATTAACATTTTTATGCATTGACTTAATCCCTAAATCTTCTCTACTTTCTAATATAATGGATTTTTGGGATGACATTAATATACTATCACCAATAGTATTAAATAATAATCTTCCAGAATTTAAAATTATTTGAGGATGGTTATATGATTTAGGAGATATTGGGTTGTTATCTACAATACTAGTATAAGGTATTGTGTCTTTCTCTCCAGCAGCTACGACTGAAGTAGCAACTTCAATTGGTATTTTTTGCTGTGAAGTTAAATATAATGATGAAGGATCTAAGTTTATATCTTCAACTGTAGGTACCCATGAATCTCCTGCTACATTTTTAGGTTGACCATTTTTTATAATTAAAAGTGGATCTCCTTCATTACTACCATTAGACCAATTATTTTTTATAGATCCCTTAGTATTAGCAGTAGCCCCTAATCTTATACTATTAGCATTTCTTCCTTCTATAATTTGGTCACCAGCAAAAGGTAAAATAGGGTGTATATCACCTTTTTCTACAAATTGCCCCCCAGATTGACCATTAATTGGTAATCTTTCAGGGTTATTATTTTCAGTAGATGGATTACCATCTTGCATTTCTTCATAATTACTTTCTTGATTTTTAGGGTCATCATTTAAAGTATTAGGATAACCATTATAATGAGGGTTATTCCAAATATTTAATGGTATATAATAGTATTGTTTTATCCCCGATGTTTGAGGGTTTGATTGGCCTGCCCCAGGAAATAATATTACAAACTCATCTACTAAAGGGTAATTTTTAAACTGAGGAAACATTGGTAAAGCTGTAGGTGAAGAATTTTGATTTTGATTTTCTTCAGGTTTTATTTCAGTTAGTTCTTGAAAGGAAATACTTCCTATCCCACCCCATCCTACTGCTTTAAACAAATCTGAATTGCTGTTTAAACAAACATCAGTCACACGTGCAATAATAGGTCCACTTTGTTCACTATCATCAAGTCGTGATAAAGTATCAACTACTCCTGCTACTCCGGTTTGAAATAATCTTGCTAAACCATTTACGTACATTACTTTTTATCTTTTTTCTTTTCTTTAGAATAAGAGGCATTAATTCTATCTAATTCAGCCATTAATTCTTCTTTTTCTGCATCTGTAATACCCGATGTATCATCGCTATTAGAATTATTAACAACACGCTGCACTATAGTTGCCATTTTAATTAATTGTTCATCGTTCCTAACGCCAATTTCTAAATATTCTTTTATTAGTGGTACTATAAGAGTTGCGTCACCAATATCTGAAATAAGGGGTTTTAATTCTGAAATTAACCCCGAAATTTGGGTTTCTTTTTTCTTTTGATTGTCGTAAATTTCACTGAGGATATCTGAGAATTTTTTGCTTCCAAATATCACATTGTCTAATGCTCCCATAATGTATTTTTATTATAAATATGGATATAGAATAGATTTAAAATTTAGCATAACCATTTTCTAAAAAGAAAATGTATTGACTTTTAAATATGCCGTGTAATTTATCAGCTATTTTAGTAATTTTGGGGGTTTTTACATCTACTATTTCACGAATATATATGTATAATGCTTTTTTATTGAATACCTCAATGGTTTCTCTTTTTCTAAATAACTCTAAAATAGCGTCTGCTATTTGAGCATCATTTTTTTTCGGAAATAATTCAAATATGTTTGCTGTAACATGGTCAACAAAAATATCAATGTATTTGTATAACTCATCTACAGGGCCTGTTGATTCTTCAAATTTGTAAGTATAAGTTGATTTATCACCCATTAAGACATCAACATCTACTTTTTTAATTTTTTTATTATAATTTTTAGTGTTATATAATATTAACCAACGCTTAACTATAGTACCAAAATATGAATAAGCCTTAGCCCCTCTAGTTGGGTCAAATAAATGTATTTTAGATAATAAAAAAACTATAATTTCATGTTGTAAATGTTCTAAATTTTCAACCTCAGTATGATAAAATTTAAAAGTATGAATTATATTCTGGGTAAGTTTAAAGAATGGGTAATGGATTTCTTTGTCGTAAATATCACTCCTTAATTTTTCATCTTTAATAGAATCTAATCCATTGTATCTAACAATAGCTAGTTCGGTGTCATGTGTGAAGTAATTCTTAGATTTCTTCCTGCGTTTTCTAATAGGTGGTTGCATAAAATGTTATTGGTTCCTTTTAAAATTAGATAAGTCATTTTGCAACCTTTTTAAATTTTTAAAAAACCAACCAATTTCATCATCGCTTTTAAATAGATCTTTTTCGTCTATTTCTTTTAAGCGTTTATCTGCAATGTCTAATTGTTTGCTATATTCATTTATAAAATTATCATAACTAATAATAATATCTTCCTGTTTTTCTGTTTTTGATAGTAAATTCCAAGTTGTAAATCCTAAAACCACAACTGCAACTCCTAGAATTGAAATTATTATTATTGAAATATCCATTATAAACTATCTAGCATATTTTTTAATCCTTCACTTTTAATTCCCCCTAAAGCTTTCGATTTAGATTTAGAATTATGTTTATTGTCGGACAATGTATAATTCTTTTTTGGCGCATCCACGCTATTTTTAGAAAATTTTGGTAACCATTCTTGTTCAAATTCAATACGAGCAGCCATTAAATCAGCTTGATGTAAAATATATGGTAAAGATGTGCGAGGTTTTTGCTCTGGCATAAATGCTTTTAAATATTTTTCATTAGCCTGGTCATACAAACCATCATGTGTCTGGATAGCTACCATTTCATTAAATGTATAAGATATGTCATGCTGTTGTAATAAAAATAAACCTCTATCAGGTACAGAAGCAAATGCTAATTTTTTATTAAACATATAATCTTCACCTAATTTATCTCGTCTCCATTGGTCAGTCTGAGGAATATATGATTCATTATCTTTATCCCCCATTTTACCTAAATCATGGTTTATAGCTGAAAATATTAATTCTTCTTTAGTAAATGTAGTCATATCACAACCCATGTCTTCCCACATATCATATAACCTAAGTGACCCTTCAACTACCCTATTAACGTGGGCAACATAACCTCCTGGAAATGCTCCATGGTATTCTTTTTTATGAGCAGCAGGCATTAATATAATACGTTCTTCATAACGTTTATAAAAATTAGATAAACATTCACCTCGGTTACCTGGTATATGTGTTTTAATATTATCTAAGAAAATTTTCCAATTTGATTGGATTTGTTCCGCATTTAAATTCATAACTTTTATTTTTTTTAATTTTCATTTTCAACATAACCTTCTAACTCAGCTACAATTGAAGTACCTTTTTCACATCCTTTTTTTAATTCACCTACACTGGCTCCCATTTGTATACCATTTTTAATTCCACTAAATATGGCATCTAATGTTTCTAATCTTTGTTGAAATAATCTTTTGTTTTTCATAATTTTTATTTAATAGAACATTTAATAACAGGGTGTTCCTTAACCCCTTTATTGCCTTTATTTCCCATCCCTTTTTTTATATCCCATGTTTCACAAAACCCGTGATGTCAAGATAATGGAGGTTTTTTACAATGGCACGTCTTTTTCAAGAGCTCTTTTCATTTCTTTTATTTCTAATAATTTTGCACATTTTTCATATTCTTCTTTTGCTTCAAAGTAATAAATTGCCTGGTTTAAAGCACTAAAAAGTGGTTTAGAATTAAACTCCCATAGTGCATCTTGATGTACAGAATCATTAACATTTAATTTTTTAATATAGGAATAAGCTCTATTAAATACAGCAAACGAAGATGCTTCTTTAGTTTCTTCAACATTATAAGCAGCATTTTCTTTTTGGAAAAATTTTTTTAATTTTTTATGGAATACCTCATGATTATAAATCATTTTAGTAAACATACCTAACTTAGCTTCAGGACTTTTCATAAAATCCTTATCAATATTTGCTAGTTTTTTTACGTCTGGGTTTTCATTTTCACCATCCCCAAATAAATGAAATAATCTATCTTTATCTATCATCTTTTCCCTCCAAAATATTCTGTTGCGTGTCCTTCTTTAATTAATGTTTTATTTATATCAATATCATCTATTAGTAAAGTTCCTAAACATCTACCATATTTTCCTACACCATGAGATTGAAGAATAAAATTACCATCTCCTAATAATTCAATAAGCCTTGCTTTAGCTGCTAAACCTAATTTCTTCTCCTCTAAATCTCTAGTTCTCGATTCTGGGGCATTCATACCCATCATTCTAACTCTAACTTTCTTCCAGGTATCAAACCCTAAATCTACTAAAGCATCTACAGTATCACCATCTACTACCCTATCTAATTTTGCATTATATTTGTACATAATTATTATTTGATTATAAATATTTACTAATCATCTAACTTGTCCAAATATTGTTTTGTTTTAATTGATTTTAATCGATCTTTACGTTTAATTACTGAAGGTTTATCAAATTGTTTTCTTTTCCTTAATTCATTTAATACACCTACATTTTTAAATTTCCTTTTTAATCTTTTTAAAGCTGAATTAATGTTTTCTCCTTTTTTTATTTTTATTTTTAACATTCTTGAGATTTAAGTTCTTCAAGTTCAAGTTCAAGATCTCTCTCTATTTGACATAAGACATCATATTCTTTTACAACATCTTTTTTATTTGGATTATCTGGATGATATCTCCAAACCTCTTCTTTAACTGTTGCAGTTGCTAATAAATCATTTATTAATTCTGATTTTTGATTGTCTAATTCTTCTTGTTTTGACATATTTTTATTATTTAAAATTTTTACCTATTGATTCTATTGTTTGTTTTGCTTCGTTTAAGCTTATTTGAAAAAATTCTCTTTGGTTATTAACGCGATATTTTCTTAATGCATGATGTACTTCGCTTTCTAATAGTTCACCGTTAAAACAACGGAAAGCCCATGCTACTTTGTATGGAAGCGGCACACCTGTTGCATTAGAAATTTGTTTAGCTCGCTGATCTGGAGTTAATTTTGTATATCCTATTTTTAGGAGTCCTGGTAATGTTTCATTTTTTAAAACATAAACCCATTGATCACCTTCACCTTTCTTATTGTAAATTCCTTTCTTTTTTGCTGTAAAATAAGTAACACTTTCCCAACCATCTCCCATATCTGAAGGTGTTAATGTAAAATATTCAGCATAATCAATTTCAGTATTACCATAATTTTCTTTTAAGGGTATAAATTCCTTAGCTTGTTCTATAGTTATTCTTTCCATTAGTTTACAATTATTTTAAATGAATCTTCAATTATTTCTCTATTACCAACATCAGTATTAAACGTAGATTTCATAAATACTTGTAAAGTATCTCCTACCATTTCATTATTTAAATAAAACTGTTGGCGAGGATTATAAGTATATTTTGATTTACTACCTAATAATGTTTCAGCATAAGGACATTCAAAACAAAAATTCTTCTGTATTTGATACCCAGCAATGTTTAAAGGGGGTTGAATTCGAGCTATATCAGTAAGAGTGTATTGTAAATTACCTACTGGAACAGGGTTATTATAACCACCACCCGTAAACCAACTTAATACAGACCATGTAGGTACCGTAAAGTTGATTGAATCAAAGGCAACCCAATAATCTGAATCATACATTGTTTCAACTAATGGTACTCCATTTACTATAGCTGTTGACAACTCATCTAATTCACCTCTAATTGTAAAATATTTAGGTCCATAAAATTCTATATGCCAATACCCATTTTCATCTTGATAAGCATTTGGTTGTACTAATTCATCAATATAAAATTGTGCATTACAATCTCCATCAATACAAACATCCCTTATTATTTCCTCTGGGCTACATGCCCAGAAGAAACTTACTGTTAAAATTATTATTATCTTTTTCATTATGCTACAAGTTCTAAAGCTTTACTAAACATTTTTTTATTTACATCCTGATCTTGCTTGAAATTCTTAATAATTCTAGCTTGACGAACTTTACCACCTTGGGTTTTATATTCAAAATTTCCTTCAATGATATTTTCTTGAACTCTATTAAATACTTCCCAAAGCATATTACCTTCATCTTTCTTACGTTGAACATTCAAAACATCTTCAATTGCTTGCTTATCGTAAGTATTTTTCGTACCTTCTACTCTAATATCAAGAAATGATTTAGCAAGA